>MDTF01017481.1_pt1 | contig 38507 bp, 38 predicted proteins | sample 811191 | NCBI WGS metagenome assembly MDTF01 (sample SAMN05326649, study PRJNA326480) | marine metagenome | isolation source: seawater | place: Southern Ocean | collected 2011 | reverse complement strand
GAATTTGAAGTAAATTAATTAACTAATTATAGCCAAAATAACATTCAGTTTAAATAGCTCAGCTGGTAGAGTAAAAGACTGAAAATCTTTGGGTCAGTGGTTCAAATCCGCTTTTAAACAATTTTTGGTCATTAGTGTTTAATTAGAAACCAAAATTTACAAGGGTACCCTTGTAAAACGATTTTATCTCACAAGTTCCTTTAACAAATGATACGAGTTTTGGCCCAGAATTGACCAAAAACCGATTATAAATTTTAATTTATAAGGTAAGAACTTAATACCTTCTTTCGTCGAAAAGCAGCCATTTTTCAGCTCTCGGGTGAAAGAAGGACACTCATTATTATTGAAGTGCAGATAGCGGTCGCCATAACAATAGAAAGAAAACTTAAAGTTGGCGTGACTTTAGCAGGTTGATCAATCCTGGAGTCTATATCGACAAGAATTTTGCCGATTTCTTTTCCCAGAGAGTTATTTAAGGTGCTGATCCTGATAGCCTCAGCATTCATGTTTTTGATAACAAAAAAATTCTCCAACACTGTTGCGAAGAAAAATGATATAACCATAAAATAAGAGGTGATTAGAATGAAAACAATAATATAATTTTTATTTCGTTTTAAGAATTTTATAAATTCCATAAAAGTTTTTAAAATGTGTGGATAACTATAACAAAAAAGGGATTCGAACCCTTGATCTCCGGGGCATGAACCCGACGAGGTAGACCGCTCCTCTATTTTGTAAATTTAATAGAAAAATCTAAACTATTTATTGTCAGGGTTGATATGAGATAATTGAACGACAAACCTTTCTTTATACAATTATCTTTAATAAGTAACAATTATTCGTAATCATTAAAATTTAACAGGTCGATTGAAGTGAGAAGTTTTAAAATAGACTTTCACTCCCTAAGATGCATTTTTTTAGGATATTTTATAACATCAGGCTGTCTTGGTTTACTGTTTTCAATGGATCATTTTATAAAATATCTACTTAAGTAAAAGCACTAGCTATAATGGTCAACGCATCAGATGTGGATTGTGTAATTTCATCTTGGCTAGACATTAACGTTTGAGTGACTTTTATTTGTTCAATTTTTAGTTTATTATAAATTTCAAGACTCTCTAACAATATTTCTACCTCGTGTTTCAATTCAGCAGGCGAATAAGGTATTTCACGCTTTTCTAATAGAAAAGGAATTAGAACTGGTTTAAATTTTAATTTCATATTTTTTAATTTTTTTTCCAAAAGTTTTTTTTTGGTACAGGCTCACCGTACACTAAAGAAACGTATACAATATAAAAAAAAAGAACTCCTGATAAAGCAGATAAAATAGATCCGTAAGATGCTAGTGCATTGAATCCACTATAAGCATCAGGATAATCAGGAATTCTTCTTGGCATACCGGCTAAGCCAAGAAAATGCATAGGAAAGAACGTTAAATTAACTCCAATGAAAAAAGTCCAAAAATGAATTTGACCTAAAATTTCTGGATATTGAACTCCAGTAATTTTGCTAAACCAAAAATATATACCCCCTAACATAGCGAAAACAGCACCCATAGACAACACATAATGAAAATGAGCAACTATATAATACGTGTCATGAAGAGCAATATCCAGACCTGAGTTAGCCATTATAACTCCAGTTAATCCACCAATAGTGAATAAAAAAATAAATCCTAAAGCGAAAAGCATTGGTGTTCTTAGATCTACAGAACCTCCCCAAATAGTAGCTATCCAACTGAAAATTTTGATTCCAGTAGGCACAGCAATAATCATAGTTGCAGCCGTGAAGTATGCTCTTGTATCAACATCTAAACCAACCGTAAACATATGATGAGCCCAGACAATGAATCCTAAAACCCCTATGGATAGCATAGCGTACACCATACCAAGGTAACCAAAAATAGGTTTTTTTGAAAAACTAGATACGATATGGCTAACAATACCAAATCCGGGTAATATCAAAATATAAACCTCTGGGTGACCAAAAAACCAAAACAAATGCTGATAAAGTACAGGATCTCCTCCACCAGCAGGGTCAAAAAAAGTAGTGTTGAAATTTCTATCCGTAAGTAACATGGTGATTGCTCCAGCCAAAACAGGCAAAGATAACAACAGTAAAAACGCAGTAATTAAAACAGCCCAAACGAATAAAGGTAATCGATGTAGACCTAATCCAGGGCTTCTCATGTTAAAAATAGTTGTTATAAAGTTTATGGCACCTAGAATAGATGAAGCACCCGAAAGGTGCAGGCTAAAAATAGCTAAATCCACTGAAGGTCCTGAGTGAGCTTGAGCACTAGACAATGGTGGATAAACAGTCCACCCTGTACCAGCGCCAGCTTCAACTAAAGTTGAAGATAATAGCAAGATAAGAGAAGGAGGTAACAACCAAAAACTTATGTTATTCATCCTAGGAAATGCCATATCAGGTGCTCCTATCATTAACGGAACAAACCAATTACCGAATCCACCAATTAGAGTCGGCATTACCATAAAAAAAATCATTACAAAAGCATGACCGGTAACAATCACATTGTAAAGTTGATGATTCCCCGAAAGTATCAAATTTCCAGGTTGCATCAATTCCATACGAATAAGAACTGATAAAGCCGTACCGGCCACACCAGAAAACGCTCCAAAAATAAGATACAAAGTACCTATATCTTTATGGTTGGTAGAAAATAACCATCTAGAAGACCAATTGTAAACAAGATTAATATTAAACATTAATTTTATAAAACATTATTTTTATAAAATTTTAAAAAAATTAGTTATTTTGTTTATGATTTAAAATGACACATAGTCGTATCAAAGAATAATTTGAGAACACAGTTAACTTTGAAAAAATAGTTTATGCACCACCCCACCAATAAACGGTGACAAACAAGAACAACCACACAACATCAACAAAGTGCCAATACCAAACAGCAGCTTCTAAACCAAAATGGTGCTCTTTGCTGAAATGGTGATTAACCAATCTAATAAGACAAATAGCTAAAAAAATCGTACCAATGAAAACATGAAAACCGTGGAATCCAGTTGTCATATAAAAACAAGAACCATAAACACTATCAGAAATAGTAAAAGTTGAATGTAAGTATTCGAAAGCTTGGAACCCTGTGAATATGACAGCTAAAATTATAGTAAATATTAAACCAACTATAGACTCTTTTCTTGAACCACATATAATTGCTTCATGTGCCCAAGTAACGGTAGCCCCTGAACTTAATAAAATGACCGTATTTAATAATGGAATTTCCCACGCACTAAACACTTCTATACTTTCTGGTGGCCAAACCGAACCTATATTATAAGTAGGTGACAAACTTGAATGAAAGAAAGCCCAAAAAAAAGCAAAGAAAAACATAACCTCAGAAACAATGAATAAAATAACACCCATTCTTAAACCATGTTGGACGGTACTCGTGTGTTGCCCTTCAAAAGTACCTTCTCTGACGATATCTCTCCACCAAACATACATTACATAAAGCGTAATAATGAACCCTAATGAAAAAAGATCTCCTCCGCCTACGTAATTATGCATGTACATTACCCCACCAGAAGTCATGGAAAAACCACCAATAGACGCCACTAAAGGCCAAGGGCTTGGATCTACTAAATGGAAAGGGTTTGTTTGATTATTTTGTAAATATTTAACAGACATAATTTTGTTTTAAAACTAATTCGTAAGATTTAACATTTACTTTTGTAATTTTTTAAAAAACATTCTCTTGACAAAAAAAGGGATTCGAACCCTTAATCTTTGGTTTTCTTAAGCCCAACGAGATAGATCCTTCATTTTGTAATTTTGTCGATAGATCTTTCAGTAGATCAGTAATTGAATACCAAAAGGAGAAGAAGGTGGTTACAAATTTTAAATAAAAATATCTAAAGTTTAATGGAGCGAAAAAATAAGATGAAAAAAATATCCTGAAAACAAGTACAAATAGTATGAATTCGACTGTAGCGTTTCTTAATTTGACATCAGGATTGTGCATGACTTGATACAGCTTTTTTTTTCAAAGCTGCGTTAACCGTTAATTATTCGAACTAGCGGCGTACTGAACCTGGGCTAACGAAAACGGTATAAGTATATATTTATAAATTTTTATTGAAATTATGATTCCCGAGAATTAAATCTTTTAAAGTATTTAATAATTTCAATTAAAACACTCAAAATCAAAAAGGGTTTGGGTTGAAATTGAAACTATCCTCAGGCATAGCCCGCAATAAGTGTCGTTTAATATTTTTTTAACGATGAGTATGGCCCGTCACATCGTATGATTGTTTTATTCCGGAATAAAACTTATTTTTTAAGTTTCGATCTTTTGATATTGTGAATTTGTCTAGCGGGGTACACAACAGTAGACACAAAAAATATCTAAAAAATCTTTAATTAATTTTTTTATTTTTAATGAGTGAGTGATGCGTAGAGTTTATAATTTTAAAATAGCGATCTTCTTAACAAAAAAGGGATTCGAACCCTAGCTTTGAACCTCAACGAAGCTACCATTTATTTTGTATGTTTTTCCAGCTACACGTTCCCGTACAGCTACCTTGTTACGACTTCATAAAAGTTATTAATCTTTTATTAGTTTGTCTTTATTTAGTTTTTTAAAGAATGAATTCTTCAAAGATAAAACTCACAACAAATTTCAAATAAAATTAACTCCCTACATGTGACGGGCGGTGTGTACAAGGCCAAGGTACAAATTCACCGCAATACTGCTGATTTGCGATTACTAGTGATTCCAACTTCATACAGGTGAGTTTCAACCTGTAATCCGAACTTCGAAAATTTTTAAAGATTAACTCCAATTTATAATTATTGTTTCTTTTTGTAATTTCCATTGTAGCACATGTGTAGCCCAGTTCATAAAGGCCACATTGACTTGACGTGTTTCTTACTTTCATCCTACTTATCGTAGGCAATATTTTTAAAATTTGTCACAGTTTGTTTTAAAACAAACTATAATTACTTATAAATTTTAGTTTTAAAAATAAGAGTTTCGCCCGTTAAAGGACTTAACCAAAAATCTCACGACACGAGCTTTCGACAGTCGTGCAACACCTGTTTTAAAAATTTTTTTTATTTTAAATAAAAATATAGCAAAAATTTTGCTTTTTTTAATAATGTCAAGAACTGGTAAGGTTTTGCGCGGATTATCGCATTAAACCACATGCTCCACCACTTGTATCGGCCCCCGTCAATTCCTTTGAGTTCCAATCTTGCGATCGTACTTCTCAGGCGGAATGCTTAACGTGTTAACTAAGAATCTAATTTTTTTTAAATTCGAGCACTCATAGTTTACAGCATGGACTACTAGGGTACCTAATCCTATTTGCTACCCATGCTTTCGTCCCTCAACGTCAGTTTATCCTAAAAAGTTGCTTTCGCTTTAGATATTCCTCCTGCATATTTTTAGATACCACTCTTACTTGCGGAATTCTACTTTTTTTTTCTAAACTCTAGTAATGTTGTATTAAGTACTTTTCTAAAATTAGGTTTTAGACTTTCATAAATAATGTACATTACGGTCTACGAACGCTTTACGCCCAATTATTCCGAATAACGCTTGCCCCTCCCGTATTACCGCGGCTGCTGGCACGAGATTAGCCGGGACTTAATTTTTAAATTATGTCATTATCAATTTTAAAAAATGAATTTTACAACCAAAATTAGCCGTCTATCTGACAAAATGTAATATTTTGTTTTTTTATTCACGTAATATTGCTGGATCAAACTTTCGTTCATTGTCCAATATTCCTCACTGCTGGCAAAAAGCCTGGACTTTGTTTCAGTTCCAGTGTGATTGATCGTCCTCTCAGACCAATTAAGGATCATCGGCTTGGTCTGCCTTTATCCACACCAACTACCTAATCCTACATAAATTTACCTTCTAACAAACTTAACATTTTTTTTCTAATATTAATATTTTAAAAATTTAATCTTACTACAAGTAGAAAGATTTATATTGTTATCACAGATTAGAAGAAAAAAATTTTATGTTTTACTCACCCGTACGCTACGAAATTCGTTTAACTTGCATGTGTAAAGCATATTACTAGCGTTTATTCTGAGCCAGGATCAAACTCATTTTGTAATAATTTTAAGCATTTTAAATACTTAAATTAAAGATTGTTTTTATATCTTTTGTTATTTTAAACAGATTAAAAAAAAGTAATAGTTTATAATATTTTAAGAGATTTAGTACTTTTAAGCTTAAAACTTTACGGTTCTTATACTTAAAGCCTATCGACGTAATTATCTACTACGATTCAAAAAATTTATCTTAAGGTTAGATTCTTACTTAAATGCTTTCAGTAATTATCTAGTATAAATGTAGCTACTCGGCAATGCTATAGAGTATAACAACCGATACACCATGGATTTATTTTTCCCGGTCCTCTCGTACTAGGGTTTAAACCTTTTAATTTTTTACGTTCACGGTAGATAGGGACCAAACTGTCTCACGACGTTCTGAACTCAGATCATGTACCACCTTCATTAGCGAACAGCTAAACCCTTGGAACCACTTACAGCTCCAGGATGTGATAATCCAACATCGAGGTGCCAAACCACTCCGTCGATAAGGTCTCTAGGGAATGATTAGCCTGTTATCCCCGGCGTACCTTTTATCCGTTGAGCGATGACTTTTCCATATAAAATCACCGGATCACTATAGCCGACTTACGTCCCTGCTTGATTTGTCAATCTCACAGTCAGGCAAGTTTATACTATTGCGCTCTACAATTGAAAAAAATCCAATCTGAACTTACCTTTGCACGCCTCCGTTACTCTTTAGGAGGCGACCGCCCCAGTCAAACTACCCGTCATACAATGTTTTTTAAAAAATTAGTAACAAACAATTTTAAAAGTGGTATTTCATTAACGTTTGAAAACTATTTAAAAAATAAAAGTTTTTATAAACTTCCACTTATTCTACGTATAAGAATGTTTATTACAATGTATGATTATAGTAAAGGTGCACGGGGTCTTTCCGTCTAGCCGTAAATATTCTGCATCTTCACAGAAATTTCAATTTCACTGAGTCTATATTGGAGACAGTAGGACAGTCGTTACGCCATTCATGCAAGGACACCAATTAAATGCCAAGGAATTTCGCTACCTTTGGACCGTCAGAGTTACAGCCGCCGTTTACTGGGGCTTCAGTTTGAAGCCAAAACCTTTTACATTAACCTTGCAGCACCGGGCAGGCGTCAGTCTCTATACATCTTTTTAAAATTTAGCAGAGACCTGTGTTTTTGTTAAACAGTCGCTGTCCTCAATTCTGTGACAACGTTAAAAGGTTGCCCTTTTAACGTTACTCCTTCTCCCTAAGTTACGGAGTTATTTTGCCGAGTTCCTTCAATATAGTTTTCTCAAGCACCTTAATTTATTTAATTAGTTCACCTGTGTCGGTTTAGGGTACGGTTTTTAAAAAATCTTAGCTGTTTCCAGAAAATAATAGAAAACTTTCATTTATACCCATTTAATGAAAATAATTGTTTTACTTTGTCACTAAAGATTAAAAATGGAATATTACCAAAAACCCATCAAAAAAAACTTTCGTTTTTTTTCTTAGGGACCGTTTTATTCTGAAGAAGATTAACTTTACTTCAAAACCCTTGAACTTAAGGTGACAATGTTTCAAACATTGTTTTCGCTACTCATACCAACATTTTCAATTCTGATTTCTTCAATTTATATCACTATAAATCTTTTAATTTACAGAACGTTCTGCTACCATTTTGTTAAAAACAAAATCTATCGTTTCGGTGAATAATTTAAGTCCATATACATTTGCAACGCAAAAAAATTAGACTAATGAGCTGTTACGCTTTCTTTAAAAGATGGCTGCTTCCAAGCCTACTTATTAGTTGTTATTACTTTTTCACTTTTTTTTCACTTAATTTTTCTTTTGGACCTTAACGAATAGTCTGGGCTGTATCCCTTTAGACGTACGGATCTTAGCACCCGTAGTCTGTCTATTTAAATTTTTAAAATTAAAATTCGGAGTTTCATTAAATTCAGTAAAATGCAACATTCCCTTAGTTTATTGAGTGCTCTACCTTTAAAATAAAATTTTTAAATGCTCTACTTAAATAGATTTCGCAGAAAACCAGCTATTTCTAAGTTTGATTAGCCTTTCACCCCTAACCACAGCTCATCCCAGTCTTTTTCTACAGACACGGGTTCGGACCTTCAACAAGCGTTACCGCTACAAATTTTCATCCTGGCCATGGTTAGATCACTTAGTTTCGGGTTTTATTTTGGAGACTTTTGCATTTTCATACTTAATTTCTTTTAGCCTACACCATAAGCTTAAGCTTGCCACCAAAATAAACTAGTTGGTCCATTATACAAAAGGTACGCTGTCACTTTTTCTCAAAGCTTCAACTGATTGTTAGCATTAAGTTTCAGGTTTTTTCAAATTCACAAATTACTATTTCACCTTTCCCTCACGGTACTATTTCGTTATCAATCATTAATTTTTTTCAGACTTTGAGGATGGTTCCCCATTATTCAAATAACTCTACGTAAATTATTTTACTTTTAGGAAGATATAATATTTTTTACAGGGCTAAACATATACAATTTGCATAAACCTATCTCCGGCATTTTTTGTTATTTTTCAACAGCAAAAATTTATTTTAAAATTAATTAATCTTTCGTGTCTTCGCCATGTTCGCTCGCCACTACTTACGGCATCTCGGTTGATTTTTTTAATTAGTTAATTAGATGATTCAATTCACTATTTTTAACGATATTATTTACATTTATATATGCAATATAAAAAAACATATAAGTTATATAATAAAGCTCTTTAATTAAAAAGACGGTTTTCCGTTTTATGAGTATCATAAATTTACAGCATGTTATATACTCGTTTATAATTGTCGTTGAATTAACGCTCATATTTTTAAAATTTAATGTTAAGGCATTCTCTTAATGCTTTAAAAGAATATATATATATATATATGAAACAGTAATTTATCCTTTCATAGTATTAATACCTTCCACAGCAATAACACCTTTGACTTTGTAGTAAGAAACTAGTATAGCTAATCCTATAGCCGACTCGCAAGCAGCTATTGTCAAGATGTACAGAGTGAAAATTTGACCAACGATATCGTCTAAATAGATAGAGAAAACTATAAAATTTAAACTAACTGCAAAAAGCATTAACTCAATAGACATGTAGATGATTATGATATTTTTTCTATTTAAAACAATTCCTAGAACTCCTATAGTGAAAACAACAACATTAACGATTAAGTAGTTTATCAGGTTTAACATAATATTCTTTTAATTTTTTTCTAATATATATATATATATATGTGGTGTACATTACAACTTTTCAATCAATAGAAAACACGCTGAATTAAAAAAGAGGTTTGAACCTAATTGATTAAAACCATCTATAATGTGCAGTAGTGTAGTTTTGATAAGCAGATTTATGAATATTTTTTTTTGTTTTTACGGTTTTGCTTTGTTCTAAAGATGAATGCAAAACTTCGATCTTCATATTTTCGCAGATCGAGGAACTTCTGTTCAGAATTTTACTGTTTTCAGTTAAAGATTTCATAGAAAATAAAACTCTATTAATTTTGCTCAAAAAAACAGGTATTAGTATTTGTTTGTTTTGTTTTCTAGTTGATTTTAAAGTTTTGACATTCAAAACCGGAGCAGAATTTATTAAAGCAGATTTTAGAAGTATATTGATATTTTTAATATTATCTTTTTGTAACAGTTTGAAACTATTAAACAATATTTTTTCTGCGCTCTGTTTTTTTCCTTTTTTCAATAAAAAATTTACCAACTTAAATTTTTTGTTTTTTTGCAGTTTATGTTTAATTCTTGAGATCATAGGACCAAGTATATTATATGTGTATGTATATTTGTTATAATTTGTTTTGAATTTTAGTACCATACTTGGATCTGGAAGATCTTCTGTTGATTACTCCTAAGAAATCTAACTTTCCTCTTATTAAATGATATTTTACCCCGGGCAGATCTTTAACTCGTCCACCTCGAACAACGACAGTGGAATATTGTTGCAAATTGTGCCCTTCTCCGGGAATGTATGCCGTTATTCTTTTATTATTAGTTAAACGTAATCTAACCACTTTACGTATAGCCGAATTGGGTTTTTTAGGAGTTCTAGTAAAAACTTTGATACAAATACCTTTTTTTTGTGGATTACAATCCAATGCAGGTGTTTTTTTTTTATTAATCGTTTTTTTTCTTGCTTTTTTGCACAATTGATTTAAAGTGGGCATTATTTAAGTGAATATATATACATATTCTATGTAAATCTCGAAGACTACAAAATTCTTCTCTCAACTAGTGAATAATTATTTTTAATCATTAAAATCTAATAGGTAAGGATAAAATCACGTAACTGTGCAAAATACATATATACTAACGTGTGTTTTTATGAAGATAAAAAAACATACCATACAGTATATATGTATTTTTATAAAGATAAAAGTACATATATACCGCGTGTTTTTATAAAGATAAAAATACATACCATACAGTCAAAATATTACCAAAAAGGGGACTCGAACCCCTAATCTTTAGAAGAACTAGAACCTAAACCTAGCATGTCTACCAATTCCATCATATTGGCAAATACTTATTATCGGAATTGAACCGATACTCTAAAAAAAATCAGATTTTAAGTCTGACGTGTCTACCAATTCCACCAAATAAGCCGAAAAAGACGAGAATTGAACTCGCGATCTTCGACGTGACAAGCCGACGCTTTATCCAAACTAAGCTACTTTTTCTTCTGTGTATGCCTTTCTACCACGCGTGTTTTTACATAAATTAAAATTCAATCAACTAGTATTTTCATTTTAATTGAATACCAAAACAATTCTTATTTAAAAAAATATAAATGAAATTAAACTATTCTATATTCCTCCCTCAACTAGTGAATAATTATTTTTAATCATTAAAATCTAATAGGGTGACCAATAAAAGCTGTTTAAGTATGAATATACGAGTTAACATAGTGAGTAATTGAGGTATTTTCTGTTTCGTGTATTAGATTTTAATGATTAAAAATAATTATTCACTAGTTGAGGGAGGAATATAGAATAGTTTAATCATGTTTAGATCTTTTTTTTCGTTGTTGATAAGATTTGGGTTCAAGATGTATTCATGTTTGCTATTGTTATTGATTGCTTTTCTTCAAAAGTGGGTTTACTTAATTTGAAATAATAAATATTAATAAAAGTGTTTTTATACTTGATAGGATTCGAACCTATAACTTTCGGGACCGAAATCCGATACTCTATCCGTTGAGTTACAAGCACAAAACAAAGTTCCAACTATTATTTTTTATTAATATATAAACTATATATATAAAATTATGATAAATTATGATACAAATGCAAACGAAACTAAAAGTGATCGATAATTCTGGTGCTAAAATTGTTAAATGTATCAAAATATTGAAAGGTTTTAAGAAAAAAAAGGCCAAAATAGGAGATGTCATCGTTGTATCCGTTCAAAAAATTAAAAGTAATAGTTCTTTGTCTAAAGTAAAAAAAGGAGAGGTTTGTTATGCTATGATAATAAGAACAAAAAAAAAATTTAAACGTAATACAGGTGTTACCACCAGTTTTGAAAACAATTCAGTAGTTCTTCTTACAAATACAGAAATACCTCTTTTTACCAGAGTCTTTGGAAAAGTTCCTCGTGAGTTAAGAACACAAAAAATGTTAAAATTGTACAGTTTATCTATGGGAACCTTCTAAACAAAAAAAGATTGTAACTTTTGTTAAACTTTTACATATATATATATATATTACAATACAGAATAAATGCATTTTTTTGAACTTCATTATAGATCCATTATTAAGTATGACTTCTACAACAAGTTTTTTTTAAAAAACATAAAAAACATTCCAAAGTTGCAAAAGATTATTCTGAATTTTTCTTTAAAAGAAGAACCCAAGTTAATTATGTCTTTATCATTTCTTTCTGTATTGGAGCTAATTAGTTTTCAAAAGGGTAAATTAACCTCTTCTAAAATATCAAACATGACTTTTAAAATCCAAAAAGGTCATCCTGTTGGATGTAAAGTCACTTTGAGGAAATATGTTATGTATTCTTTCATAGCAAAATTAGTGCTTCAAATTTTACCTGGGTTAAATCAGTTTGAAGGCATTAGGTTCTCACCGACCTCTATAAATTCTTTATCTTTTAAATTGAAAAATATATTACTGTTTCCTGAGCTTCTTAACCAATATGAATTATTTAAAAGTATACCCTTTTTGCATATAACCTTAGTAGGTTCGTCAGAAAATATTAACAAATTGTCTTATTTATTACGTTCTTTTAGATTACCTTTAACAAAAATCTAAATGGGTCTGTGGTCGAGCTGGTTTAAGGCGTTAGTTTTGAAAACTATTGTATCTTCTATGATACCGTGGGTTCAAATCCCACCATACCCTTTTGGCTAAATAACATAACAGGTTAATGTAAGAGATTGCAAATCTCTAAATGATAGTTCAAGTCTGTCTTTAGCTTCTTATTGATTTATGATAATATATACATATAACCTCAGAAATAAAAAACATGTACTTAATAATTATAACTCTGATCAAAATATTGATAGTAGTAGTGCCTTTATTAATTTCTATAGCTTATTTTACCCTAGTCGAACGGAAATTAATGGGATCTATACAAAGAAGACGTGGTCCGAATGTAATAGGTTATTTAGGTTTATTACAACCATTAGCCGATGGTTTAAAATTATTCGCAAAAGAGACTATATTGCCAAGTAACTCTAACTTATTTGTTTTTTTACTTGCACCAGTTATTACTTTTGTTTTAAGTTTGATAAGCTGGGCTGTAATACCTTTTTGCTTTGGTTCTGTATTAGCTGATATTAACATAGGTATTTTATACTTATTCGCTGTTTCTTCTTTAAGTGTTTACGGTATCATAATGGCTGGGTGGTCTAGTAATTCTAAATACCCTTTTTTAGGTGCTTTGAGATCATCTGCTCAAATGATCTCTTACGAAGTGTCTATAGGTTTCATAATTGTTTGCGTTAGTTTATGTGCTGGGTCTTTTAACCTAACTGACATAGTACTGGCTCAAAAAGAGGTATGGTTTTTCATACCTCTATTCCCTATGTTTATTTTGTTTTTAATTTCAGCTTTAGCTGAAACCAACAGACACCCGTTCGATTTACCTGAAGCCGAAGCTGAACTGGTTTCAGGTTATAATGTCGAGTATTCTGCAATGACCTTTGCGTTATTCTTCCTTGGTGAGTATTCCAATATGTTATTGATGAGCGCTTTTATATCCATACTGTTTTTAGGGGGGTGGTTACCAATTGTTAACTCTTTACATTTTTTTTTCGTACCTGACACTTTTTGGTTTTGCTTAAAAATATGTTCCATCGTTGTATTTTTCGTGTGGACTCGTGCGACCTTACCTCGATATAGGTATGATCAATTAATGCATCTTGGATGGAAATGCTTTTTACCTCTAGCATTAAGTTACTTAATTTTAACTTCGTCTGTTTTAATAACTTTTAATTGGCTCCCTACTGGAATGCATTTTATGTAGAAATACTTTTAAAATATTTTACTGAATAACAATTTCATAGACAAAAACTGTTCAAGTTAACTTTTCATTATGGTTTTTTTATAATTTTTCTTTAGTAAAAAATCTATTAAAAGGATTTCAAATAACGTACAAATAAAAATACCTAATAACAGTTGTACTAAAACTTCTGGAGGAGATATCAAAGCTGACACAAAGAAGAATAAAAAAAATATGTATTTACGCGATTCTTTGACGTTAGATATTAAATTTTTATTTTTGGTAAGTAATAAAAAAAAGAATAACAAGACAATAAGTGAAAAGGTGCATATAGTTTGTATCATAATAAAAAAATCCACATATTCACTGATTCTAGCTTCAAAATAAATATCAAAAAATTTGATGATATTATCATTACTTAGGTTTTGAAAATTAAAAAAAAACTTCCAGCTAAAAGGAACCAAAATATAGTACGTCACTAAAAAAGATATTATCCAAAACCATATAATGCGAATTACTCTAGATTTTACTGTTCGGTATTCTTTAGAATACCAAATAGGTGTAAAAAAAAAAAAAACTTTGAACTAACAAAAATAAGGTCGTTATGTTTAGACTAACAAAGATATTTAGACTTAAATAGGTTAGAAAAATCTCTGTTAAGTTAGTAAAAATGAAATAAAAAGAATCTTCTTGAAACAAGTACAGGCTAGGTTTTACAGTCAAGTAAAGCAACGTTCTTTGATAATATAATGTCACCGCCATAAGGGATGTGAAACTAATTAAGATCAAACAAAATCGTGTTTTAATTTCTTCTATATGGTTTAAAAAGTTCATTTAATTTTGTTGTGCGAGGAAGGTAGCTCAATGGCAGAGTATTGGTCTCCAAAACCAACGGTTGTGAGTTCGAGTCTCACTTTTCCTGTATTTTATTTTTTAGTTTTATGCAACTCTTTTTCACAGTTTTAATAATTTTATTTGTATCCCCGAAAAACAAAACCATTAAAATAAGCAGTACTATAAATTGTTTGAAATTAATAGGCATTTAAATAAAAAAGTTATATATATATAACTTTAGGCTTATAGTTCAGCGGTAGAGCGTACCGCTCATAACGGTTTCGTCGTAGGTTCAAATCCTACTAAGCCTATTTATTATTATTTTAATATGAATCGTACGAATAAAACTTACAAAGATTTGTACTACAATTCTTTGCTTCTAAACCACCCTTTTATATTGTTTTACCAAGTTAGTTGCTTGGACTACGAAAGGTGGTCTTTGATTAAAAAGAATCTTCGGAGCAAAGGTTTAAATTTTACAAGGGTAAAACCAAGTATTTTCAAAAAAAATTTAGAGACGGATCTTTTTCAAAACGTAATGAACGGTCCTATAATAGCTATATTTGTTACTAAACAAGATAATAAGTTCGACATAAGTACTATGAACTTAGGATCAGATGCATTTTTACTGGCTTTGAAATCAAAAAAAAAGGTTTATTCACTACCCAAAACATTAGTCAAGTTTGATTTTTTTACTTTAATTTCATTTTTTACATCTTCAAATAAACAATTAATAAAATGTTTTAAACAATACCATCGAAATAATGTGATTTGAACACATGACTTCCTGTTCCCAAAACAGGCACGCTACCTCTGCGTTATATTTCGTTGAAAAGAGTAGGATTCGAACCTACGTAGGGATAAAACCCAACAGATTTACAATCTGGCACTTTTAGCCGCTCAGTCATCTTTCCTTTATTTTCTCTTTTTTTTCTTGTTTCTACAACCGTTATGGGATTGAATTGTATTGTTCTTAAGTATTTTGACAATCAAATGTTTCTTAATTAGTCTTAATATCGCTTTTCTATTCTTTTTTATTCCTGTTAAATGTATTGCTGTTACAATCCCATTATGTTTTGGTGTTGTATTAAGCGGGAGTTTATTGTGTTTTTTAAAATGTTCTTCGCATTTTAACAAAAACATCTCTGTTATGGTAGTGGCTGCATAACGGCTTGTTTTTAATCTGCCTGTAAAATAATTAAGTCCTGAAGAAATTGTTACTTTTGGATGTCCTTCATTAGTAGCTAGATTCATCATTATGTTAGAATACGTAAGTTTTATGCTTATTACATATTTTATTTTTTTTTGTTGCTTGTTTATGCTCTTTTTAAATGGCATGTTTTCAAAAATACTCCTAGAATAGATCAGATACTTTAATATATTTTTTATTTTGTTTATTTTAAGTTCTTTCTTGCATAAGTTTAAAATAAATATAATAAAAATTTTGTTTATTTTGAACTTAGTTGTTAAGTTTTTAACTATTAGTTTCATGATATGTGTATATGAAAGGTAATTTGTGTAAACTAATTGTTTAATATTTTTTCTTCTTATGTGTGGTTGACAAATTCTTAATTCCTTTAATAGTCCGGATTTCAACAAGTTTTTGACGTTCCATTCTTTTTATATATTTTAGATCTGTGTTTATTCTAATTTCCGATGTTTCAACAAAGTAGGTTAACTTTTTTATTTGCGTTTTCGTCAATTCATTGAAGCTAATATTATTAGAAAGTCCTATTTTTTTACAAATCAATTTCGCTTGCCTAGCATTAATGCCAAAAATTTTCTCCAAAGCCACGTACACATTCTTTGAATCAGATAAATTAGTTTCTAATATATAAATCATTTTTTATGCGTATCTCTTATAGTAATTTTTTTTTCATAATTATAAAAAACTAGTAAATAAAACATATTTATATTTTTTATTTGAAATGTTGAAACATATTAACCCCACTACGCCATCTTTACGTAACACAAAAATGTTAAAAAAGATCAACTTAAACGAAAAAGTTTTAGTTAAAACTCAATTAAAAAGTTTGAAAAAATCAACTGGTAAAAACAACTTAGGTAATATTATTGTCTATCACAAAGGAGGTGGTTGCAAAAAACGTTATAGAAAAATAGATTTCATTAGGAAACAATTATTTGGGATCGTTACTAGTTTGGAGTACGATCCTTATCGAACTGCCTATATAGCATCTGTTTTTGATTCTGTCACTAAATCATACACTTATATTTTAGCCCCTAAAAATCTATCCGTAGGGGACAAAATAGAGTCAGGAGATCAAGCAAACCCTAAACTAGGTAATTTGTTAAGTCTTAATAAATTGCCTTTAGGCACCTATATTCATAATATTTCGTTACACAAGAATACAAGCGGTAAATTAATACGGTCAGCAGGATGTTTTGGCCAATTAATACAAAAATATAATAAATATGCACGGGTTAAACTAAACTCTGGAGAGCAAAGATTGATTTTATTAAATTGCAACGCTGTTATAGGTACTGTTTCAAATGAAAATCATCATTTAAAATCAATAGGCAAAGCCGGAAGGAACAGGTGGCTAAATAAGCGCCCTAGGGTTCGAGGTGTCGCTATGAATCCCGTAGACCATCCACATGGTGGTGGTGAGGGTAAAACATCGGGGGGTAGAAGCTCTGTTACCCCTTGGGGAAAACCTTCAAAAGGAGGGGCTACCAGAAAGAAAAATAGCAGGCCATTGATCAGATTTAAAGTATTTATATAAAATATGAATTATTTAATAACGAAAGACATAAAAAAACGAAAAACAGTAAAAAAAAACGAGCAAAAAAAAAACATCCTAAAATGCATAGTTTCTAACAATCATTTACCTATAAGCGTAAGATGGAATGCCTTGCTTAAATTAACTAAACTTCCCACAAATTCTTCTAAAATTAGAGTTACTAATAGATGTATTCTAACAGGCCGAAAAAATAGTGTTAGGGATTTTAAGATTTCTAGAATAATGTTTAAATTATTGGCCCAAAAAGGTTCTTTAATTGGTTTCAAAAAGTTTAATTGGTAAAACTTTATATTTATATCTAATCAAATTATGGTTTTTCGTTCTAGACAAATCAAAAATTATTTAATGGCTCTAGTTCATAGCCATCTTGTTTCATATCCTAGCCCTATCAATTTAAATTATGCTTGGAGTTTTGGATCATTAGCCGGAATAGCGTTAGTTCTCCAAATCATCACCGGCGTAATATTAGCAATGCATTATGTTCCTAACATCGATTATGCTTTTAATAGTGTTGAGCATATTATGAGAAATGTTAATCATGGATGGTTCTTCAGATATGCACATGCAAACGGGGCGTCTATGTTTTTTATTGTGGTGTATTGTCATATATTCAGAGGATTATATTACGGTTCTTACATGCACCCTCGTCAATTATTATGGTGTTCTGGGGTTGTTATTTTTTTATTAATGATGGGTACTGCTTTTATCGGTTATGTTTTGCCTTGGGGTCAAATGAGTTTTTGGGGTGCAACAGTTATTACAAGTATGTTAACTGTTATACCTGTTGCAGGTAAAGCTTTGCTTGAGTGGTTCTGGGGCGGTTATACTGTTAGCAATGCCACTTTAAATAGAATGTACAGTTTACATTTTCTTTTACCTTTTTTAATTGCAGGTGTCACTATTGTGCATCTTATTCTTTTACATAAAGTAGGTTCTAACAACCCATTAGGTGTAGATGACGTCGACACTATCCCTTTCTACCCATATTTCTTCGTAAAAGATTTATTCGCATTGTATATTTTTTTATTTATGTTTGCTGTAATAGTATTTTTTTATCCTAATTCACTTGGTCATCCAGACAACTATATACCAGCAGATCCTTATAAAACTCCAGCACACATTGTTCCGGAGTGGTATTTCTTACCATTTTATGCTATGTTAAGATCTATTCCTCATAAAGCTGCTGGGATAGCTGCTATGTTAGGTTCTATTCTAATATGGCTTGTTATACCATTTATAAATACTTCAGAAATCAGAAACACTGAATATAGACCTATCTATAAATTTTTTTTTGCCTTAGTAACTATAGATTTTTTATTCTTAGGTTGGCTAGGTCAAAGAGGTGTATACGAATGTCACATTTATTTTGGTCAAGCGGGAACTTTTTTTTATTTTTTTTTTTTTTAGTCTTAATACCTGTATTAGGAGTTCTAGAAAAACAATTAATCAGAATTCAAATAGAAAAAAAATAATTCTTACAAAAGGGAACATAACTCAATTTGGTAGAGTGTATATTTTGCAGGTATGACGTTATCGGTTCAAGTCCGATTGTTTCCAGTTTGCTATAATCGTGAAAAAAAAAATCTATTCTTTCTGCGATTATTTACTGCTTTAAAATTTATAAAAATGTATATGATTTTAATTTTTTTACCTTTAATTAGTTCAATTACCGCAGGTTTATTCGGTCGAAAATTAGGGCCGTTAAACGCTAGTCGTTTAACAGTAGTTTGCTTAATGACAACTTTTTCGTTATCAGCATTTTCTTTTTACGAGGTAGGATTATGTGGTACTGTAGTATATATTCCATTAGCCACATGGATTGATTCTGAACTATTTAATATTGAATGGGGGTTTCTTTTCGATACTTTAACTGTTGTTATGTGTTGTGTGGTAACTTTTGTTTCCTCTTTAGTTCATTTATATTCTACTGAGTACATGTCTCATGATCCTCATTTACCTCGTTTCATGTCTTATTTGTCTTTGTTCACGTTTTTTATGCTCATGTTAATAACTGCTGATAATTACGTCCAAATGTTTTTAGGTTGGGAAGGTGTGGGATTATGCTCATATTTACTGATTAATTTTTGGTTCACTCGGATTCAAGCAAATAAAGCTGCAATAAAAGCTATGATTGTAAATCGTATAGGTGATTTTGGTTTGGCATTAGGGATTTTTACTATATTTGTCAAATACGGCGCTGTCGATTATGCAACAGTTTTCGCTTTAACGCCCTTCTTTGTCGACGAAACTTTCAACTTTTTAAACATGGAGGTAGATTTATTATTTTTAATCAGTGTTTTATTGTTCGTTGGCGCTGTAGGTAAATCTGCTCAAATCGGGTTACATACTTGGTTACCTGATGCTATGGAAGGTCCTACCCCTGTTTCTGCATTGATTCATGCCGCAACAATGGTTACTGCAGGTGTTTTTTTAATATCTAGGAGTTCACCGTTATTTGAATACTCTTCCTCTGCTTCTACAATAGTTACTGTAATGGGCGCTTGTACTGCTTTTTTTGCAGCCACCACAGGTCTACTTCAAAATGATTTGAAACGTGTCATAGCTTATTCGACTTGTAGTCAGTTAGGTTACATGGTTCTCGCTTGCGGTTTATCTAATTATTCCGTTGGTGTTTTTCATTTAGCAAATCATGCCTTTTTCAAGGCGTTATTGTTTTTAGGTGCAGGTTCTGTTATTCATGCCGTATCCGATGAACAGGATATGAGAAAAATGGGGGGGTTACGTAAACTTGTACCTTTTACTTATTCTGTTATTTTGATAGGCTCTTTGGCTTTGATGGGTTTTCCATTCTTAACAGGATTTTATTCAAAAGACGTAATCTTAGAAGTCGCTTATGGTAAATTCACTACCACGGGCCATTTTGCTTACGTATTAGGTTCATTAGCTGCCTTTTTCACTGCTTTTTATTCATTAAGGTTAGTATGTTTAACGTTCCTATCAGAGCCCAATGGTTATAAACAAGTAATTTCTTTTGCACACGACTCTCCTATAAAAATGAGTTTGCCTTTAGCTATTTTAGCTATTCCTAGCATCTTTGTGGGATATCTTTCAAAAGACATGATCATTGGATTAGGGTCCGATTTTTGGGGTAATTCCATTTATGTTCTACCCAAACAAATGAACATGATTGATGCAGAGTTTATTGACCATCAATTTAAAGTTTTACCTGTCATACTAAGTGTTTCTGGCGCTAGCCTGTCATTTTTATTATACACTTTTAAATCTAAAACTTTATTTCAAATCAAAATATCTAGGGTTGGTAGAAAACTTTACACGTTCTTAAACAGAAAATGGTTTTTTGATAAAGTCTATAATGAGTACATTATTCAACCTTCTATAATAGTTAGTTATAATATTACTTACAAAGTCATAGATAGAGGTATTATTGAAGTTTTAGGACCCTCAGGTATTTCCAAATTAGTGTTTAATAACGCCACAGTATTACAACGTTTGCAGACAGGTTTTATTTATCATTATGCTTTTTTAATGTTAATTTTTGTTTCCTTCATTACTATGCAAATCTACATTGTCAATTTTTCTCCTGTTATAAATGAAGAGATTTTATTTTTGGACTTTAGAATTTTAAGTGTTTTGATGGCAAGTTTTTTCTTTAGTTAATTATTTTTAAATATTCCTGACAATAAATAATTTAGATTTTTTGCTTGAGTTTGTTGAGTTCCGAGAACTGTTTGAGTTAGATTAAATTATTATTATATTATGTTATTACAATCTGCTAAATTTATTGGTGCTGGGTTATCTACTATTGGATTAGCTGGTGCTGGAGTAGGTATCGGTACCGTTTTCGGTGCATTAGTATTAGGTACATCTAGAAATCCTTCGTTAAAAGATGAGCTTTTTAGAATCGCTATTTTTGGATTTGCTTTAACTGAAGCTATTGCACTTTTTGCTTTAATGATGGCTTTTTTAATTCTTTTCGCACTTTAAATAATTAAATCTGTGTTTTTTCTATTTTTTTAATTTTAATAAAATAATAATTTATTTGAAATGTGGTTTAATGAATTTACTTTTTATTACTATTTTATGAGAGATATAGTACCTAATGCGAATTTTGTGTCTGAGTACGCTAATGATTGTAAACTTATATTTCCTGAGTTATTTTTAGTTACTTCAATACTAATACTAATTATTTATGGGTCATTGATTGCTACTTTAATTAAGTTTAATTTTCCATTGATAAATAGGACTATGTCTTGGTTAACTCTTCTAGTACTGGTTTTGTTATTAATTTTGATTATTAATTCTTATTGTTTTTATTTCATAAATATGCAATCTTCAGGTAATTTCGCATTTAACAACACCTTAATTTTCGACGATATCGCCATTTTTTCGAAAGTTGTGCTTGTATTATTTTCGATGATTTGTATCTTAATGATACAAAACTACGTTGTGAAATACCAATTAAATGCTTTTGAATATTTTATACTTTTATTACTATCTGTTTTAGGGTCTATTTTATTATGTTCTTCCTTCGATTTAATAACAACTTATTTAGCCATTGAATTACAGAGTTTATCTTTTTACGTCTTAGCATCATTTAAAAGAGAATCCTCGTTTTCAACAGAAGCAGGCTTAAAATACTTCATTTTAGGTTCTTTCTCGTCTGGGTTGCTTTTGTTTGGAACATCTTTCATTTACGGTTATTTTGGAACAACTAACTTTGGGGATATCAATCAATTGTCTATGTTTGTAGGTGATTCTTACAACTATTCTAAAATTATAGCATATGTTTCCACGATCGTTGTTGTAGAATTAGACACTTTTTACGGTCTTTTCGATGACTTTACGAAAACTAGAGACTTAGATTCATTTTACATTAGCCCCAGCTCATGCTATATTAATTTTTTAGTAAATTCTTCTGGTTTGTTAGCTAAACATTCTATTATGTTAATATATCTTTCTATTTTTTTTATTGCTTCTGCCTTGTTATTCAAAATTGGTGCAGCTCCGTACCATATGTGGTCTCCTGATGTGTACGAGGGCTCACCTACAAGCTCAACAATCTTTTTCGCTATAATGCCTAAATTAGCTCTTTTTGTAGTCATAGTCAGAGTATTTCATTACAGTTTTTCTGATTTTATAGGTTTTACTAAGCAATTTTTAATCATAGCTGCAATACTATCCGTTATAGTAGGTTCTTTTATATCTTTAAAACAAAGAAAAATTAAAAGGTTATTAGCTTATAGCTCCATAGGTCATGTAGGTTATCTTTTAATTGCAGCTTGTAGTGGCAACTTAGAAGGAAATCATTCATTGTTTTTTTATTTATTCATTTATATGATTACTAGTATAGGTTTATGGTCCGTAGTTCTTATAAATGAACCTGTTAAAGATCATTCTTCTTCTTATCAATACACAACAAAAACTTTGTCTGATTTATCTGGTTTAATAAAATCTAACTTAACCCTATCATTCACTTTTTCTATGTTTCTATTTTCTTTAGCAGGTATACCTCCGTTAGCAGGCTTTTATGCTAAACTATTGGTGTTTTTTATTGCGATTGAGTCGAACATGTTTGTATTAGCGTTGATAGGTGTTTTAAGTAGTGTTATTTCTGCTTATTATTATTTGAGGATTATTAAAATAATGTGTTTCGATAAAAAAATAACCACTCATGCCCTTTTAGATAACACTATCGATTATCAGAAAGCTTTGGTTTTAGGTTTGTCGTTGTTTTTTTTATTTTTTTTATTTTTAGAATCCAATTTCATAAGTTTAATTTGTTATAAAATGGGTTCTATGTCTCCTACAATCGTTAGTAATATTGTATTTGAAAAATTAGTCTACAAGAACAATTAACTCAATTGGTAGAGTGTTTCGCTTACAACGAAAAGGTTAGCGGTTCAATTCCGTTATTGTTCATGAAAATCTTCGATAGCTCAGTTGGTAGAGCGAATGGCTGTTAACCATTAGGACGTTGGTTCAATTCCAACTTGAAGAGGTTGGGATATAGCCAAGAGGTAAGGCATTCGTTTTTGGTACGAACATTCATAGGTTCGAAACCTTTTATCCCAAAAGATGTGATATATATATATATTATCTTTCAGATTTATGTTAAAAATAAACATTAACAATGTAATTGTGTATACCAAACCTAAACTTAGTATTTTAGAAGTTTGTCAAACAATAGGGATAGAAATTCCCAGATTTTGTTATCATGACAAGTTATCTGTTGCAGGAAACTGTAGAATGTGCCTGGTAGAGATTGACAAATCTCCGAAGCCCGTAGTGTCCTGTTCCATGCCTGTCATGAATGATATAAAAATTTTTACGGACACCCCATTAGTAAAAAAAGCCCGCGAAAATGTTTTAGAGTTATTATTGTTAAATCATCCGTTAGATTGTCCTATTTGTGATCAGGGTGGTGAATGTGATTTACAGGATCAAGCTTTAACGTACGGTTCTGATGTCACTCGTTTTCATGAGTACAAGAGAAGCGTTAAAGATAAGAATTTAGGGCCTTTAATTAAAACAATCATGACAAGATGTATTCATTGCACTAGGTGTGTTAGGTTCGCTCAGGAAATTGCTGGTGTAGAAGATTTAGGGACTTTACTAAGAGGAACTAACACAGAAATCGGTACTTATGTAGAGAAGATCTTTCAATCTGAGTTATCTGGGAATGTAATTGATTTGTGTCCCGTTGGAGCATTAACTTCCAAAGTTTATTCTTTCGTCGCGCGTCCTTGGGAATTAAAAACTTATACTTCAATAGATTGTTCTGATAGTTTAGGTTCTAATATCAAAGTGGATGTTAAGAACAATAAAATTGTTAGAGTATTACCTTTTTTAAATAATAATATTAATGAAGATTGGATTTCAGATAAAACTAGGTTTTTATTCGACAGTATTTTTTCTAACCGAAAATCTAATTACCCTTCTATAATTGGCAATACATTTGAGACTTCAAATTCTAACATTGAATCCAAATGGAACGATTTATTTCGAGAAATCACTAATTCAATTTACGTTTTAAACCATTTTTATAATTTTATGAATGCTAAAGGTAACTTGCTTATAATCGTAGGAAGTAATGTAGATTTAGAAACTCTTATAAGTTTAGAATCTTTGAGTAAACAATTTGATTTTGTCAAATTAAAAAAAGAAAATTCTGTTCATCTAAACACAGACACAAACACAGAGTATTTGACATCACTATCAAATAATTATTTAAACGATTCCACCTTTTGTTGCTTGCTTGGTACCAACACTCGTTATGAAAGTTCAGTATTAAACATAAAACTACGTAAGCGGTACTTAAGCGGAGGTTTTTTAGTAACACAGGTAGGTACTCATCATAATTTGACATTCCCCTCCGATTTACTTGGTTTAACTGTGAAAAACATATCATCAATCGCTGACGGTACTTCGATGTTATGTCAACAGTTGGTATTTTCTAACAACCCCATTATAATTGTTGGATCTTCTGTATTCAAGATTAAAAATTTTTCAAAAAGTTTTTTGTCTTTAAACAGGTTAAAAAGTTTATTTGAAAGCAAAACTTTAATTCATTATTTACATCATTCATCAAACGATGCGGGGTTCTGTTTGTTGAGTGATTTAAAATCCGTATCTTTAAACGATTTCGAGAAATCAAAGGCGTTCTATTTTGTTGAAAACAATTTTGATGAAAAAATATTTAATAATTTAATAAACATGGTTAAAGCTGGTAGCATGCGTTTAAATCAAACCACTTTATTTACTCTTAATCAGAATACCCACATTGATTATAATTCCAAATCATTTTTAAATAATTTAAAATATAACAATGAAAAAAACTTAGGTTTTTTGCTGCCTTCCACGTCTTATTTAGAAAAACATAGTCATTTTTGTAATACGCAAGGTCTAATACAGAAAACCTCGAAAACCTTGAATCCAATGTTTTCGTTTAAAAACAGTTTCTCTTTAATAAACTTTTTTTTAAACAACATAGGAAATATTACATTCCCTTCTAATCTCAATACTAAATCTTCAAAAACAATAATTCCGAAAATGAATTTTTTGAGCACGGAAATAAAAGACGTGACCAATTCTTTTTTTCCGAAAGTCACTGATTTGTTTGACAAAAATCTCATAAAATATTCTAATTTGGGGTTAGTTGATTCAGGTTTTTTTAGAAACACGAGTAAGTTATATAATGCCAAATCTTCAGTTTCTGTTGACAATTTTTACACTGGGGGTTCGGAAGTTCTGAGTAAAAATTCAGAAATTATGATTAGGTGCTCTAGATTATTTAAAATTAATTTTGTTAATTTTAAATAGAAAATAGTAATATATATATATATATCATAAATTATGCCACAATTTGACAAAATTACCTTTCTAATGCAGATTTTCTGGTTGATTCTTATTTTTTTAATATTATATTTAGACATATTAAAATTCTTTTTATCGGAAATCGCTACAATTTTAAAAATACGTAAAAAAAAAATTATTTTTGATACAACTTTGATTAGCGATTTAAGTCAAAAATCTTATAATATCAAATTAGCTAGAAAAACTTTTTTTTTTGATTTCGTAGAAAATATAAGAAATTCTTTGCTAGCTGTTAATGAAACAAGCAGTCATTGGTTAAATAGTTCTATGTATTCTTTAAATAACTCTAACTTCAAAAAATCCCATTCTAATTTTATTTCTCATTATTTTTTACTTGCTAGAAAGTAATTTGATATATACATATATCTTATAATTAAATAAGTATGATAATTATACAACAAAATATTTTAAGTTTATTGATTATACTTCCTTTGGTAGGAATTTTATTCTTGATTCTAATACCTTTTCATAATCATTTACTCCTAAAGCTGACCGCTTTGTTTTTCTCTTTTTTAAATTTTATTATAAGTTTATTTCTGTGGATTTGGTTTGATCATTCCACTTCATCTTTTCAATTTGTACAAGAAATTCTTTGGGTCCCCAGCTTTAATTTATCACTGACTTTAGGCATTGATGGTATCTCCTTATTTTTTGTTTTGTTGACGACATTACTAATTCCTTTATGTTTATTAGCGAGTTGGCCAAGTATAGTTACTCATTTAAAAAAATATTTAATATATTTTTTGGTTATGGAAACTTTTCTAGTCGGAGTTTTTTGTGTGTTGGATGTTCTTTTATTTTATATTTTTTTTGAGAGCATACTAATTCCAATGTTTCTAATAATAGGTATCTGGGGTTCCAGAGAAAGAAAAATAAAAGCTGCATATTATTTATTCTTCTACACTTTATTTGGTTCTGTTCTAATGTTGCTTGCTATACTTTATCTATACTATCAGGTAGGAACTACAAACTATGAGACCTTATTACTAACCACACTTACTTTAAAAGAACAAAAAATATTGTGGCTAGCTTTTTTCGCCTCTTTCGCTGCAAAAGTCCCAATGATGCCTGTGCATATTTGGTTACCTGAAGCTCACGTTGAGGCACCAACTGCAGGATCTGTAATCTTAGCAGGTGTTTTGTTAAAACTTGGTACATATGGGTTCATTAGATACTCTTTCCCATTATTTCCTATTGCAAATTTTTATTTTGCGCCTGTAGTATTCGCTATGGCTGCAACTGCTGTAGTTTACACTTCATTAACTGCAATTAGACAAACAGATTTCAAACGAATCATAGCCTACACATCTGTGGCTCATATGAATTTAGTTGTTATTGGTTTATTTAGTCTAACGGTCATTGGATTAGAGGGTTCTATTTTACAGAGCTTAAGTCATGGTTTTGTCGCCAGCGCTTTGTTTTTAATAATTGGCATTGTTTATGATAGACATCACACTAGATTAGTCAAATATTATGGCGGTTTGGTGCACGTAATGCCTATTTATATCATTATTTTTTTGTTGTTTACAATGGCAAACATAGGTCTCCCAGGAACCAGTAGTTTCGTAGGAGAGTTTTTAATTTTCGTAGGAGTGTATAAAATAAATACCACTATAACGTTTCTTGGTGCTACCGGGATGGTTTTAGGAGGTGCTTACTCTTTATGGTTATTTAATCGAATAGCTTATGGTAATTTAAAGATTCAATATTTCAATAATTTTAATGATATAAATAAGAGAGAATTTTTTACGTTACTACCTTTGATCATGGGTACTTTGATAATGGGAATTTATCCCGATATTTTTTTAACGCCTATTCACTTCAGTGTTAACACTCTTGTAGAACAAATAAATTTCAAAAGTAGTATTTTGTATACATGGGATAATATGTATGGAAGAAAACTTTGCTAAATTTGTACAACATGGTAATAGGGAAGCATTAAAACTAAAAAATAAGCGTATAACATATTAATACAAAATGCCCCTATCGTCTAGTGGTCAGGACATTACCTTTTCACGGCAACAACACGGGTTCAAATCCCGTTAGGGGTAAAGAAATAAAAAAAATGACGCTTAAAAAAAGTCAAGTATCTAAAAAAATAAAAAATTTTACTATTAATTTCGGTCCTCAACACCCCGCAGCTCATGGTGTTTTAAGGTTAGTTTTAGAACTAAATGGCGAAATAGTTAATAGAGCTGACCCTCATATAGGTTTACTCCACAGAGGAACTGAAAAGTTGATAGAATATAAAACTTACATGCAAGCTTTACCTTACTTCGACCGTTTAGATTATGTTTCAATGATGGCCCAAGAACACAGTTACTGTTTAGCGGTCGAAAAATTATCACTTTGTGATGTACCTATTAGAGCCCAGTACATACGAGTACTGTTTGTTGAACTAACCAGAATTTTAAACCATCTTTTAGCTATTGGTTGTCATGCGTTGGATGTTGGGGCAATGACACCCTTTTTTTGGACTTTCGAAGAACGTGAGAAACTCATGGAATTCTATGAACGTGTTTCTGGAGCAAGGATGCATGCCGCTTATTTCAGACCCGGCGGTGTTGGATTCGATCTCCCAATAGGGTTGTTAAATGACATTTATATTTTTTCTGAGCAATTTGGATCTCGTATTGATGAAATTGAAGAAATGTTAACCGATAACAGGATTTGGAAACAACGACTCGTTGACATAGGTGTAGTCTCTTCAAAAGACGCATGTGATTGGGGTTTTAGTGGCGTAATGTTGAGGGGGTCTGGGATTTGTTGGGATTTGCGTGTAAACCAGCCTTATGAAATTTACGATAAATTAAGTTTCAAAGTACCCGTAGGGACAAATGGTGATTGCTTCGATAGATATTTAATTAGGATTTTAGAAATGAGAGAGTCATTAAATATAGTTATGCAATGTTTAAATAGCATGCCACTAGGTCCCATAAAGATAAACGATAGAAAAATTAATTCTGTTTCTAGGGATGAAATGAAGCAGTCTATGGAAGCTTTAATTCACCATTTTAAATTAAGTACTGAGGGAATGATTGTTCCCGCAGGAGAAACTTATACTGCCACAGAAGCTCCTAAAGGAGAATTCGGTGTGTATTTAATTTCTAACGGAACAAATCGTCCTTATAGATGTAAAATAAAAGCACCTGGTTTTTCCCATCTACAAGCTTTAAATTTTATGTCCAAAGACCATATGGTAGCTGATGTTGTTACGATTATAGGAACACAAGATATAGTATTCGGTGAAGTAGATCGTTAATTGATATATACATATTAATTAAACTATGCATTCACTCAATATTAAAAAAAAAAAGTTGTTGTTACTAACCAAAAATGGCAGTATTTATTTTGACTCGGTAACATCGTTGAAAGCAACAAATAAAATTTGCAAAATACTAAAAACTTTTGATAAGTCAATCCTAACAAATCCTAATACAGTTTGTTTTGAAGGATTTCAAAATAATTTAATTTCTAGTTTTCGAAAAAAATTCACTTAGGCGAAATAGTTCAGTAGGTTAGAACATTGGAATCATAATCCAAATGCCAAGGGTTCGAATCCCTTTTTCGTTAACACTATATGTATATATTTTTATTCTAACCACATGAATCAAAAACTATTATTAGAAATAGGAAAAAACATAAACAAAACAATACCTTTAACAGATTTTCAAGTTTATAATGATGAGCTTATTGTATCTTTGAACTTTAAAGATATAAAGACTAGCTTATTAGTTTTAAGAGACCATTCTTCGTATCAATGTAAAATTCTTACAGCTATCTCAGGAGTAGATTACCCATTTAAACCTAAAAGATTTGAAATCGTATATGAGTTATTGAGCATAAGATATAATACAAGAATAAGAGTAAAAACTTATGTAAATGAAATGGAATCGATAGATTCCATACATCAAGTCCATTCTACAGCTAATTGGTGGGAACGGGAGATATGGGATTTATTTGGGATCTATTTTAACAATCATCCAGATTTGAGAAGACTACTAACTGACTATGGTTTCGATGGTTACCCTTTGAGGAAAGATTTCCCTTTGAGCGGTTATCAAGAAGTTAGATATGACGAAAAACATAAAAGAATAATATACGAGCCTATAGAACTAGCTCAAGAATTTAGGACTTTTGATTTTTCTAGTCCTTGGAGTAACGGTAGCTTAGATCTGAAAAAGCTAAATATTAATTTAGTAAAAACTGACTAGCAAGTTTGTATATACATATATTGTTGATTAATGAATGCAATTTTTTTATTTTTAAGTTCACTTTGTCTTATATGTTCCATATTAGTTATTAGCGTAAAAAATCCTGTTCATTCTGTATTATCGCTAACTTTAACATTTATAACAGCTACGGGATTATTACTTCTGTTAGAAGTTGATTTTATTGCTTTAATTTTTGTAGTAGTTTACGCAGGTGCCATAGCTATTCTGTTTTTATTTGTAGTTATGATGCTAGACATCAAAATAAGTGAAAATAAACATAAATTATTCAAATATTTTCCTGTAGGTAGTTTTATAGGTTCCATATTTTTGATTTTAATTTTTTTTTTCATTTCCAATGTTTATCCAGAAAACCCTTATGTTTTTGAATTCTTGATTAATGATTCTTATATTAATTGGGTAAATATTCAAAAAATTGCTAGCAACATAGAAGTTATTGGGTCAGTATTATACACCTATTACATTGTTCAATTTTTAGTTGTCGGTATTATATTATTAGTAGCTGTGATCGGAGCCGTTGTTCTGACAATAAATTATACCAATGTAATTAAAAAAGAACAAAAAATAAATAAACAGGTTATTAGAAATTTTAATAATGCAGTTTTTTTTATTAAGTAATCAAGCAAGTATACATTAATGGTAAATCATCTGTCTTCCAAACAGAGAATAGGAGTTCGATTCTCCTTACTTGCAGTATAGCATATATATATACTTAAACAATAAAAATGTTAAATCTTTTCTTTGCTTATATTCTACCTACATCTATTCATTCTATTTATTTACTTTCTAAGGGTCCTATGCTTGTTTCTTGCGATGCTAGCGAACCGTGGCAACAAGGATTCCAAGACCCTGCAACGGATTTTATGGAACAAATTATCGATTTTCATGATCACTTGATGTTCTTTGTATGTTTGGTTGCTGGTTTAGTTACTTGGTTACTTTATAAATCTATTACCTGCTATGCAGAAGAAAACAATCCTGTACCAGAATTGTTTACTCATTCTACTAATTTAGAAATAATTTGGACTATACTTCCTGCTTTACTTCTAGTTATTATTGCAGTACCATCTTTTTCTTTGTTATATGCTACAGAGTCTAAAGTGATGCCTAATATGACTTTAAAAGTCGTAGGGCATCAATGGTATTGGAGTTATGAGTATTCTGATTATACGATCGAAGACGAGTCTTCAGAGCAAACTGACATTAGCTACGACTCTTATCTTATACCAGAAACAAAATTAACGATAGGTTCTTTAAGACTATTAGAAGTTACTAAAAGAGTTGTATTACCTGTCAAAGTAAACATTAGAGTATTAGTTACAGCTGCTGATGTATTACACAGTTGGGCAATTCCTTCATTTGGTATAAAAGTAGATGCATGTCCAGGTAGATTGAATCAAACTCATTTAAATATAAACAGACCTGGCGTTTATTACGGTCAATGTAGTGAAATATGCGGAGTGCATCATGGTTTCATGCCTATTGTAGTTAAAGTTGTCAAATATACTCAATATTTGAATTGGATTTGCAAAAAGCACAAATCTAATATTCGTTACAACACCAACAATAGTATTTTCATCTAGCACGAGCCTATAACTCAGTTGGTAGAGTGTACGCCTGATAAGCGTAAAGTCAGTAGTTCGAATCTACTTATGCTCAAAATGTTCTGATATATACATAATTTTTTATTTTAAAAATTAAATTATAAAATATATGCATTCATTATTTAAATTAGAATATTTTCCCGTTTTTATTTTTTTAATCTTATCTGTGGTGTTATCTTTGATCATATTAGGACTTTCCTACGTTCTGGCAATACAAAATCCAGACTCTGAGAAATTATCTGCTTACGAGTGTGGTTTTGATCCTTATGAAGATGCCAGGCATACTTTCGACGTTAAGTTCTATTTAACTGCTATTCTTTTTATTGTTTTTGATATAGAAGCTTTATTTCTATTTCCTTGGTCTGTTTGTTTACAGCAATTAAGTTCATTAGGATTCTGGGTTATGATTGATTTCATAATTGAACTAAGCGTAGGTTTTGCATACGCTTGGATTTTAGGAGCCCTAGACTGGAAGTAATTTGTAATCTTTCAATATGTATATATATATATTAAGAGACTAAAATGGTACGTTCAAAATGGAAAGGCCCTTATATTAAGCAAAAACTTTTAAAAGAAATAATTAAGAATATAAACTCTAAAGGAAAATCTTATAATTATATAAAAACACGGTCTAAAGAATCTTACATAATGCCTTTTTTTGTTGGTTTGAATTTACAAGTGTACAACGGTAAAAAATACATAAAATTAAGGATAAATGATAATATGATAGGTTACAAGTTAGGAGAATTTATAACCACTAGAAAAAAACGCAACTAAACACAATTAATTTTTGTACGGTTTTATGAATACTAACACAAATTACTAAATATATATATACACATTAAGTAATTTGTGATTAAATGAGTCAGCAATCTAAATCAAAAATTTTTCGATTAGGCTTTAAAACAAATGATTGGAAGTCTAAATATACAGAAACTAGTAACGAAGATAGATCTTTACATTTGCATCAGGAAATGCAGATCAAAGAATTTTTATTTGCAATTTTTAAAACAAAAGATATTTTCATATATGATTTTCATATCTCACGATCATATAACAAAATAAATGTTGTAATTACTTACTTTCAAATTGTTTCAAATACGGTTAATAATCAACCTTTTAGAATTCAATTAGAAAATTTTCTACACTCTTGTAGCGGCAATGAAATTGTAGATTCGAAACTTGAAAATGAGTTGAGTACAAATAATTTAGAACGTAAATTCCCTATTACATCTGTTCTGAAAATATTGAAAATATTTTTAGGAAATTCATGCAATATTTCTTTAACGTTTCTCAACGTTAAAAAATCTTTTTTTTTCAAAGAATTGTTTAAAAAAAAATTATTACAAATAATCTATCAATTGAGAAGATACAAAAAAAAAAAATTTTTTTTCCAAACATTAATGGTGTTATTAATAACATATCAAAAAAAAAACTCTGCTGAATTGTTGGCTAAGTGGATTTCATTACAATTATCAAAAATGAAAATTCACAATCAGTTTTTATCATTTTTGAATGTAATGCTGTTGTTACTGTTAAATTCGTATTTTTCAAACATAAAAGGAATAAAGATTTTAATAAAGGGTAGATTAAATAATAAACCTAGAAAACGAACAAAAATCATACACTCAGGAAAAATTTCATTACAAACTTTTGATACCGTAATAAACCAATCTCAGAATACAGCATATACGAAAAACGGTACGTTAGGTGTAAAAGTTTGGATTTGCACAAGTTAATAATTATGTTCTTACAGCCTAAAAAAACAAAATACAAAAAAAATAGAAAAGGTACGTTAAAAAAAATAGAGTACGGTGCCAATAAATTGAAGTTTGGTACTATAGGTTTAAAAGCATTAGAATCTGGTTGTATTTCAGCTAAACAAATTGAATCAGCTAGACAGGCGATAAACAGAAGATTGAAAAGAAATGGTAAAATATGGATAAGAATATTCCCTCATATTAGTGTAACGGCAAAACCTATAGAAGTGAGGATGGGTAAAGGAAAAGGTTCTGTAAAACATTGGATTTCTAAAGTTAAAAGAGGATCAGTCCTGTTTGAAATAGATGGTGTATCCTATAACTTAGCGAAAACGGCTTTTAAAACAGGTGGTGCTAAATTACCTATAAAAACAATCATCAAATAATTTTCAAATATTTGTATATATATTTTTTTTTAATGAAAAACGATATTTATCCTATAATAACATTGAAAACGACGTTTTTAACAAGTCAATTGAATTTAGACTCGTTAATATTGCCAAATATTTTTACGTTAAAATTTTTAAACCAAACTATGGATCCTTATAAATTAAGTAATGGTATTCAAGAAACCTTGTTTATGAATAGCAAAGAATTTAATTCGTATAAAAACGATATTTTATTTTTTAAGCCAAATCGTACTACGTTAAAAACCTTCTCTTGCATAAAAGATTATACACCTAAAGGTGATCTTTTAATTAACTCTTCATCTTTTTCAACATATTTCAGTAAGATTTTTGTTAATGAATATAAAGACCAGAAGCATCAACACAATGCACGCTTTTTGAAAAAAACATGTTTTTTATTAAAAAAAAGAGGTATAATTGTAGGTATTACTAATTTTAATTATATTGTTAATGTGAACGGCATTATTTGCAACATAAAGAATAATAAACGATATAATATTTATGATACCATAGATGTTATATTTTTCAATTGGGGTTTAAAGAAGAAGGTTAGAATGAAAAAATTTAGGCCATATTGGAAAAAAGACTCTTTTTTTTTTAAAAAATCTAAAATTAAAAATTTTTACTTCACATGTTCTTTTCCGAACAAGTTAAAACAAAAAGCATTCAATAGCACTAATATAGTGTTTTCTAATAAAAGTTTTTCTTCTTGTGTAAACAAACAACGTGTTTTGTTAGAATTGGTTAAAAAAACCAAATCACAAGCCTTGAATACATAAATATATAAACTAAAAAAATTAGTAAAGCAAAATGAAATAGTTTTTTTTGCAAAGAGAAAATAGTAGCAATACAATCACAAAAATGTTATTTTTTAGTCCATTAGAACAATTCCAAATTTTACCTTATTTAACTGTGAAAATATTTTTTTTAGAAATATCTGTGTATAACAATGCATTTATAGCTTTTTTGAGCATTTTTATGTTCTTTTTAATTTATGATATGTCATTGGCTTACAAAACAAATGAGACTTTCATAATTTTCGAATTAATTTATGAGACAGTTTCTGGCATGGTATTTGACAATATAGGTGAAAAAGGTCAAATATACTTTCCTTTTATAATTTCTATTTTTTTATTTGTTTTAATGATAAACGTTATAGGACTAATTCCATACAGTTTTACAATGACTAGTCACCTTTGTGTCACTTTAGCATTGGCGTTAACCATATTTATTGGAATAAACATAATAGGAATAAAAACTCATGGGCTTCACATGTTGACGTTATTCCTGCCTGCAGGAACTTCTTTGGGTATGGCTTTAATTCTAGTACCTATCGAAATAGTTTCTTATTTTGTAAAACCTATCAGTTTAAGTGTTCGATTATTCGCTAATATGATGGCAGGTCATACTTTATTAAAAGTAATAGCCGGATTCGCTTGGAGTATGTTCTCTGCTGGGGGATTATTGTTTATAGCACACTTTGTACCAATATTCGTTTTAATCTTATTAATGGGATTAGAGTTTGGAGTCGCTATAATTCAAGCATATGTGTTTACGATTTTAACTTGCATTTATTTAAATGATGCAATCAATTTACATTAAATTATTAGAATAAATTGGTAAATATAACTCAGTAGGTTAGAGTATCAGGTTGTGATTCTGAAAGACACGGGTTCAAATCCCGTTGTTTACCCAGAAAGGTGTATAGCTCAGAGGTAGAGCATTGGACTTTTAATCCACAGGCCCTGGGTTCAAATCCCATTGCACCTAACTAACGAATCAAAAAATGTTTTATCAATTGAATGTATCAACAAAAAGCTTAAACACGTTAAAATGTTTTTTAGATTTTTTGGAAACAATACAAAAGAAGCCTTATTCAACTAAGTTTAAATTATTAGAATCATCAAAAAAAAAAAAAAATAGATATTACACCATATTAAAGTCACCTCATGTTAATAAAACAGCTAGAGAACAAATAGGTTTTAATGTTTACAATAAAATTATTTATGTACACACTACGAAAATTGATTTTTTTTCCATGATTTTAAAAAAAATAAAATCTAATTTATTTTTTGACCTTTCTATAAAGATAATACTTTTAAAAAGAATACATATATATATATATTCTTTTTATTTGTTTTCATAATAGATCAAACAAAATAAGTTATATATTTTATACAAAATGAATCAAAATTTATGTAACATGTTATCTATTTTAAAAAACGGTCAGGAGAACAATAAAAAGAGTGTTTTGCAAAAAAGATCGAAATTATGTGAAAATGTTTTAAATTTGTTGTGGGATGAAGGATTTATTTCAGGATTCCGTATTTCTAAAACCAATTCGAAATATTTAGAAATATTTTTAAAATACTTTAAAGAGATTCCAAGCATCGCTTATGTAAAATCCATATCTAAACCAAATCGTCCTGTTAATTATTCTATAAGGAATATTTGGAAGTTTGATTCTAAACTAGGAATTATTGTGTTATCGACTAATGCAGGTATTATGACAATAGAAAAAAGTAAGAAATTAAAAATAGGAGGAAAAGCTTTATTTATAATAAAATGAAAATAATAAAAAAAAAAATCAATTCTTAAAACTAGTATTTTATTGACTAATTTAATTAACAACCGAATATATTTAGGGTTGTTAAAATCCAACTGGAGACCTAAAAATAAAAAATTTTTAATAGGATTTAAAAATAATTTTTGCATATTTGATTTAAATCAAACTCTTATTAACATGAGAAACTCATTTAAATTAATCAATATATTTCATAAATTAAAAAAAAATATACTATTTGTAGGTTTTCCTAGACTAGAAAAAAAGAAAATCTGCAGTATGTTAAAAATAAATCAACATTATTATTTGCCACATAATTCTTGGGTTAATGGGTTATTAAGCAGCAATCAAATAATTTTGAATAAATTTAACCCAAAACGTGTTAATTCACAAAAGGATTTGTTGCTTGATAAATTTGGGGGTATTTTAAAACTAAGTAAAACCCCTGATTTAATTGTAATATACAATAATTCTTTTGAACCCGAAGCATTGAAAGAAAGCTTGAATTTGAATATACCCGTAATTTCTTTTGTCAATACGCAAGATCCTGCTGAAAAAATAGAATATAAAATCCCAGGTGGATTTTATGCAAATGAGTCTGGTAGAATGTATTATAATCTATTGATGTCATCATTCACAAACTCATACTACGTAAATCGATCGTTTTTAAAACCTTCCAAAAAGAATGAAAATAAAAATACCCAAAAACACGTTAATAAGAATAAAAGATAAAATATTAACAATTAAAGGACCAATTTCCACGAGACAAATAGTAAAAAATAATGTGAAATTTATTGTTTCGGGCAATTTTTTAATTATTGAGATGAAATCAAACGTAAGTAATTTTCAAATGGTTGAAATGAAAAGACTTATTGAAAAAAACATTCAAGAGGTCAGAAATAATTTCAAAAAAAGTTTGGAGCTTGTGGGCGTAGGATATAGAGCCTATTTATTCAAAAATTATTTTGTATTAAAATTAGGGTACAGTCATTTAATATATGTGAATGTACCTAAAACGATACAGATTATCTGTATAAGACCTACTAAAGTATATATAATTGGGGCGAATAAAGAAGAAATAAATCTATTTGCAAAATTGATAAAAGCATACAAAAAACCTGAACCTTACAAAGGTAAAGGGTTTCTATACGAAAACGAAAAAATTGAGTTAAAAGAGGGGAAAAAGTTATAGATATATTTGTATATATATACTTCATAACTTTTTATGGCTAAAAAAAAAAAATTGTTGTTGAGAAACTTATTAAAATTTAACGAGAATATACAAAACCGTAAAAAAATTCTAAAATTTAATAAAAAAAAGTGGGACTTATTACGTGACAAAACTTTGTACGAAGCAAATAATAATGATATTATTTTCAACAATAAGTCACAAATGAAACATCGAACGGTTACTGATAATAAGAACAAATTGATATACGATCAAACAATTTTTTATACACCTACTTTTTATAACAAAGTTTACAAAAAAATATTCAGAGTAAATTTAAAAACCAAACAGAAATTAACGTTTTTTTATGGAACTATGCCAAATAATTATCTTAAAAAAATCGTAAGAAAAGCTATAAAATATAACAAAATAAATCAAACGAATGAAAGACCTGTAACTCATTTGATTAACATTTTAAGAGCAAGGTTAGATTTCATATTATATAGATCTGGTTTAGGTTTTAACGTGTTGGAAGCAAAAACCTTAATTGCACAAGGTCATGTTTTTGTGAACGATAAAAACGTCTTGAACCCATCTTTTCAATTAAGAAAAGGCGATTGTATAAAAATCGGTTTAAAACGTTTAAAAAGCATACAAAACAAAATATTTCTGACTAAACCTATAAAAAAAACTTCATTGGTACCTAATTATTTACATATTAATTATAAAATATTAGAAATCGTTGTGCTTAAAGATTTCCTTCCTTCGAATACTTCTAATGATTTCAGTTTTTTTTTGGATATCAATAGCATCTATTGTACCCACAGATAAAAAGCATTTTTAGCTCAGATTGGATAGAGCAGTAGCCTTCTAAGCTATTTGTCATAGGTTCAAATCCTATAAGATGTATATTATTTTGTATACTGTAACACACACATATACCATAATATATATATGAAAAGAAAGGTGGCTGAGTGGTTTAAAGCACTGGTTTGCTAAATCAACGTATATTTAAAAATATACCATGGGTTCAAATCCCATTCTTTCTAGTTTTTTGTTCACATATATAATATATGTCTAAATGAAAGGGGTGCTCTTTTAAAATTTAAGTTTTTCATTGGAATTATAAGTGAGCTAATAAAAAAAAACAGGTTCAAGAATTTGAAGTAAATTAATTAACTAATTATAGCCAAAATAACATTCAGTTTAAATAGCTCAGCTGGTAGAGTAAAAGACTGAAAATCTTT
>MDTF01001819.1_pt1 | contig 38575 bp, 32 predicted proteins | sample 811191 | NCBI WGS metagenome assembly MDTF01 (sample SAMN05326649, study PRJNA326480) | marine metagenome | isolation source: seawater | place: Southern Ocean | collected 2011 | reverse complement strand
TGTCTTCCTGCCCATTAAATCCATAAGAATCCATATGCGTTGATCTGCTTCATATTTTTCAACAGTAGCAATAAAATTTGCGAAAGGCCCCGTTAAAACTGTTACCTGATCGCCTTTTTTTAATTTTTGTATGGACAGTAATTTACCTGATAAATCGTATTGTTTTATCAAACTATCAACAAAGCTGGTAGGAATAGATTTAAGAATAGAATTAAAAGTAATTAAGCGAGATACACCGTAAGTGTTATTTATTTTATGCCACTCGGATTCTGCTTTATCAAATCTGATAAACATATAGCCTGGAAATAGAGGTTTAGAAGTATTTAAAAATCGAGATAATTTTCGCAAAATGGTATCGTGTAGGGGTAAAAATGTTTCAAATCCTTGTCGGTTTAAATTTTTTGCCGCTTGATGGTGTGAATTGGATTTAAGCTGTAGAATGAACCACTCTTCTGACATGTAAATATACCCATAAATTAGTGTTCATTTTTGAACAAAATATTTAATATTCCGTAATATTTTCCTAAATTTAATAGTTTTTAAACATTATTTTGATTATTTTTGTCAAAATAATTAATGATTTATATTACATATTTATATTACATATTTATAATATATTCTTTAATATATAGTCTCATTATAATACAAATATATTATTGACAGTAGCAGGAATAATATTTATGTTCAATTTTGAATGTTATGGAAATAGCTAAGTCAATTATAATGTTAAAACTACAAAGCTTTGTCTTAAAGCTTTGTGCGGTAGCCATCCATGGCTAGTCGTCGTAAAGAACATCAAGAAGATGCAAAATTGAGAGTGCTTCAAATAATAAGCAATAGCCCTCAAATGACTTCGCGGGAACTTGCTCAGAAAGTTGGAATTTCTAATGGCTCAGCTTACTATCTGTTAACATCGCTTATTGATAAAGGATTTGTTAAGCTTGGAAATTTTAAAAAAAGCTCACAAAAGACAAAATATTCTTATTTACTAACTCCAAAGGGTATTCGTGAGAAATCTTTCATTACAAGCAAATTTCTTGAGCGTAAAAAACAAGAATATGAACTATTAAAAATAGAGATCACTGAATTAAAACGGGATCTAGGCTGAAAGATAGAATGGAAGTAATGCACGTAAATTACGATGTAATGTCGAAATATGTAAAATCTAAATCAAACACAATAGATTATAGCCTCCGATAATCGAGGGTTAAGGGGAATGCTAAATGGAGTTTTGGACGCTATAAAAAAGAAGCGGGTTAGCGGCTCCAATAATTAAGGAATAAAATCCTTTAATTTACGACTATTCATTACATTTTAAATTTTTATTATTTTTGATGAAAGTACGCGTAATTATAGGGCTAAAGTTTCTGGATACGGTTGGTTTAGAAAGTGCAGATACCTAAGGTGCCCTCAAGAGGGCGGACGATACTCCGCAGAGACGTGTGGGCGGCCCTAAAAATTGATGTGGGTGACACGCTTCGGTACGCGGTGTCGGGTGGCGAAGTTAGGATCCTGAAGGCGGGGTCAGTAGTGTAGCTGTCGGGGATGTTGAAAAGACCAAGTCAAGCGCCCTTATATGTCGAGGCGATGGATGAGGCCATTGCCGAAGGTGCGACGTCATAGCCATGCCTATTATCCTCGACACACATGTGCTTGTGCGTTTCTTGACACAGGATTATGCGGAGTAGCTTTAAATTGCGCGGGACGTTATCGATAGCTGCAGCGCCAAGTGGCCCGCCTTTATTTGCCGAGAAGTCTTGGTGGAATTAGTTTGGGTTCTTGAGCGTTTCTACAACTACTGCCGAAATGAAATACGGCTGACGTGATGGGATCGGTTTCTGCCACTGAGCTACGATTAGAGACAGCTCAAGATGTTGCTGAGATCCTGCTCCTTTGCCAGAATAAAGATAATGGATTTTCTGCTTTGATGATCCATAAAGCTGCAATTTGAAGAGATGGGCATGATTTTAAGACATTCGACCGCAAGGCTGCGAAGCTTGCGGGTGTCACCTTACTAGGAACCAGTCATTGAACCAGTATTCTCCCACTTTAAATGTAAATTTTTGGTGCTCGATAAGCACTTCAAGGTTTCGATTAGGGGCGTTATCGGTGGATGCCATAATGATCTTTCAACAATCGTAGAAAGAGTACGGATGAGCAGTTATTCATGAAAATTGTTATTGTAGGATTGGGGTATGTTGGACTGTCAAATGCAGTGTTATTGGCCCAGCATAATGAGGTTATCGGCGTTGATATTTCGCAAGAGCGCGTGGATGCGGTAAACGCTCACAAGTCGCCCATTATTGATGCTGAGCTTTCGCAGTATTTGATTGAAAAAGAATTGAATTTAACTGCGAGCACTGACTTAAAAGCTTCTGTGTCAGATGCAGATTACGTGATTGTGTCCACACCCACTAATTATGATGAGCAAACCAACTTTTTTGATACGTCCTCGGTTGAGGCCGTTATCTCAGAAGTTATTCAATATGAACCGAATGCCTGCGTGGTGGTAAAATCAACCGTACCGGTTGGCTTTATTGATGATGTTAGGGAACGCCTGAGATCTGATAGTGTCATTTTTTCTGCAGAGTTTCTTAGAGAAGGTCGTGCACTTTATGATAATTTGTTTCCCAGTCGAATTATCGTGGGCGAACAATCTGAAAGGGCGAGGGTTTTTGCCGAATTGCTCAAGGAAGGCGCAGTGAAAAAAGACGTCGAATTATTGTTCACTGGAACGCGAGAAGCTGAAGCGGTCAAGCTGTTTTCGAATGCATATCTCGCGATGCGTGTAGCGTTTTTTAATGAGCTAGACAGCTATGCAATCGCGAGAGAGATGGATAGTCGAGAAATAATCGAAGGGGTCTCACTCGATCCGCGTATAGGCAATCACTACAATAATCCTTCTTTTGGTTACGGGGGCTATTGTTTGCCGAAAGATGCCAAGCAGCTTCTTGCGAATTATGATAGTGTCCCTCAAAATATTATTCGAGCGATTGTTGATGCTAACGCAACACGCAAGGACTTTTTGGCAGAAGAGATCATAAATAAAAAACCCAATGTTATCGGTATACATCGTCTCTGCATGAAGGCTGGCAGTGATAATTTCCGGCAGAGTTCCATTCAGGGGATAATGAAGAGGATCAAGGCAAAAGGCATCGAGGTTATTGTTTACGAACCAGGGTTATCGGAACCTACTTTTTTTAATTCTCGCGTGGAAACAGATCTCAATAAGTTTAAAAAAATGTCTGATTTAATTGTGGCAAATAGAATGGTCGCCAGTCTGAAAGACGTAGAAGAAAAAGTTTTTAGTCGAGACTTATTTGGGGCTGATTGAGTATGGAAGCAAAAATACAAAAAACGGCTCTCGTGACAGGCGCCGCTGGATTTATAGGATTTCACATTTCCAAGCGACTACTTGATGAAGGGTGGCGCGTCGGTGGGCTTGATTGCATGTCTGATTATTATGACGCCTCTTTGAAAGCGAGACGCGAGAGTATGCTATTTCATAATGGGGTGTTATGGAAATTAATATGTGGTGTTTTTGAAGGATCTAGAAAAAACCGAGTCAACATTGGGTGCTGCACTCCTAAATCTTGATACCTAAACACCCAGATGTTCGGATCGACACGACTTTGATGTCAATCGAACAAGCCGTGGATGAAATAGAAACCTCTTTATTATTAGACCAATCAGTTGAAAATGATTACGATTGAGCTGAACGTTTAAACTGTGCGGTTAAAATCTTGTCTCACAAAGTAAATTTATAAACCTTTTTGAAAGAGTTTTTCGATGAACTATAGTCGCTATTCCACCCAATTTATTGATGAGAACGATATTTCGGCCGTAGTCGACTTATTGAGGTCAGATTTTTTGACACAAGGACCGATTGGCATTGAATTTGAGGACCGAATTGCAAATTATTGTGATGGAAAATTTGGCCTAGCTTGCTCTAACGCAACTGCCGGGCTTCAACTAGCATACTCTGCCCTGGGTGTTGGCCCAGGATCGATCGTGTGGACTTCTCCAATTACTTTTGCGGCCACAGCCAATGCCGCCATTAACTGCGGAGCTTCGGTCAAATTCATTGATATAAGTGCGACTGATCGCAATTTGTGTATAAATAGATTGGCTGAAAAGTTAAGACAGGCCAGCGTAAGTGGAGAACTGCCTGACTTAGTGGTACCCGTACATTTTTCTGGGCTACCGTGCGATATGCAAGCGATATACGAGTTATCAAAAGAATTTAAATTTAAGATTGTTGAAGATGCATCTCACGCATTAGGAGCAAGTTATTCAACAGAAAACCAAGAAAAAAATAAAGTTGGCAACGGCAAGTTTTCTGATGCCACGGTCTTTAGTTTTCATCCTGTAAAAATGATAACGACTGGAGAAGGAGGGATGGTGTTAACTAATAACGGATTGGTTAACGAAAAAATGACCGAACTAAGATCACATGGCATAACAAGAAAAAAACAAAAAATTAAAAATAAGCAATTTTTAAAATCCACTTGGTACTATGAACAACAAGCTCTGGGCCACAACTATCGCCTGAGTGATTTAAACTCTGCTCTAGGTTTATCACAATCATACAAATTAGATGAATTCGTGGCCAAACGACGGATATTAGCAAGTTTATATCTCGAAAAATTAGATCAAAAAAAGTTCAAGATGCCAATACTTACTAGCTTACCAAAAAGTTCTTGGCATTTATTTGTTGTGGAAATTCTCAACTCCAACTTCTCAAAAAGGGAAAATTTCATAGACTATCTCCATGAAAAAGGTATTGGTTCTAATGTTCATTACATACCCGTTTATAGAATGCCCTATCATTCAAGTGGCACAGATAGACTGGAATGGCCAAATGCTGAGAAATATTTTGAGGCATGCGTTTCAATCCCATTACATCATAAAATGAATTTGAAAGACGCTGAATATGTTGTAGAAACTTGCAACAATTATTCGTTCATATAAAAAATGATTGAATTTAGCGTCATAAGGCTTACCAGTTTTCCTGACAACTCCGAATTTATGCTTGGTGAGAGAGCCCCAGCCCACTCTTCGTTACATCAAAAATACCAGTTCCAATATTTTTGGGAAGAGGGTTTGATTATAGACATTTATCAAGTCAAAGCTTTCGTGAAGTCTAATTTAATTTTAAATGAATATATTTCTGTAATGAGAGAAAAAGCAAACATTGTCATCGGTCAATTTGGGTATGCTTTGAGAAGACCCTATTTGAATGAGGGATTATCTGTAAAGAATGCGGCGACAGCAATTTTATTATATATTGAAGAAATCAAAAAAATATCAAATAAATATGAAAAATCTCAATGCATCTTTTCTTCTAATCACTTAAACGCCGAAGCACACCCACTTGAGAGAACTTGGTTTAAAAAATTGTATCACGATTTGAGTTTTGAGCAGGTTGATTTTTTTTCTGTAGTCGACCTCAACTTGCCTGTATCTGAAATCAAAAAACGTATGAGGCGAAGCTTTAAATCCTTAGTTACGCATGATGCAAACAAGTTACGCATTGATATCATTGATAGTTCCAATGCTCAGGTGGCCGATATAAGGCGTTTCCAGAAATTTCACAAACTTGTCAGTGGGCGGGCCACGCGATCAACGCTCACCTGGGACATTCAGTACCAAATGATCAAAAAAGAATGTGCTTTCATTGTGGAAATTTACGAATTACGCAATAATAAGCATCTAGCCTCCAGTTTGATAGAATTTTCTGGAAGCGAATCTTTATATTCTATTGGCGCTTATGATCGAACTCGACGTGATCTCCCCTTAGGGCATATCACTCTTTTCAATGCGATACTTCAAAGCAAATTAATTGGTAGTAAGAAAATGGTTATTGGAAATTTGTTAGGGTATTCTGACAAAGCTACTGAAAAAGAAAAATCAATTAGTGATTTTAAAGCAGGATTTTCGACGCATATTGATGCCGAATATATATTCAAATTTTAACTTTAAAATCGAAGGTGGTCGATTTGGAACCTTATGTTATTTGTTTTATCCAGGCGCGCTTCCTTTCCAGTAGGTTGATTGGAAAGGTATTGAAAAAATTAAGTGGCTTCAGCGTTTTGGAACTTTGCGTTCGCCGATTACAGCGCTGTAACGATATAGATAAGATAGTAGTATTAACTGGTGATATCTCTGAAAACTTGCAAATAGTAGCAGAATGCACTCGCATCGGAGTAACTTGTTTTCAAGGCCCAGAAGAAGATGTGTTAGGTAGATTTTCATTAGCAAACAAAACCTACAATAGTGACATAATAATTCGAATTACAGCTGATTGCCCCTTGGTCGATCCGTATTTAATTTCGCGCGGAATAACAAAATTTAAAACAGGGGATTATGAATATATCTCTAATACACTACCACCAAGTTTTCCAGATGGCTTGGATTTTGAAATATTCTCTGCAGAAGCACTAAATAAGATAAGCAAGATTGCTATTACTACATATGATAGAGAGCATGTAACTCCACTTTTAAGGAACGGGGCCGTATTTTCCAAATTTAATATTGTTGGAGAAAAAGATAACTCAGATATAAGGTGGACTTTAGACGGGTCAGAAGATTATAAACTACTGCAAATTTTAGTGAGCCACGTTCAAGATCCAATAAACTCGTCTTATGATGAATATTTAACTGCATATTTTGAATTGGGTTTAGAAAAACATCGGAGCCAAATAACTGTAAGGAACGACGGGGCAATGCAAAGTAAGTCTAAAAAACTTTATCAAAGGGCGAAAAATATAATTCCAGGTGGGACTAGTTTACTATCAAAACGCCCTGAGATGTTCGACCCTAAAGAGTGGCCTGCGTACTTTTCAAAATGCAAGGGAATTCAGGTAACAACAATAGATGGTGATACCTATTCTGATTTCAGCACTATGAGTGTTGGTTCTTGCACCTTAGGTTATGGGAATGAATTCGTTGATAATGCTGTAATAAAAAATTTAAAAAGTGGTGTTTCATGCAGCTTAAATGCACCAGAAGAAGTTTTTGCAGCTGAAAAAATACTTGAGCTCCATCCCTGGGCTCATATGGTGCGGTTCGCTCGAACTGGAGGCGAGGCAAACTCAATTGCGGTAAGGATTGCGCGTGCAGCAACTGGAAAAAACAATATAGCGCTTTGTGGCTATCATGGCTGGCATGACTGGTATTTAGCCGCCAATTTAGGATCTGAAGAAGCGCTAGACGACATGCTACTTCCAGGTCTAAGTACAAAAGGCGTTAGCAAAAATCTACGAGGTAGCACGCGCACTTTCCAATATGGAAGTATACAGGGGCTATTGGATTGCATCGATACCGATACAGCATGCGTAATAATGGAACCTTGCCGCAACAGTCAGCCAGACATTTCCTTTTTGTTGGCAGTGCGAAAGTTATGTACAGAACGAGGCATTGTTTTAATTTTAGATGAATGTTCATCTGGGTTTCGAGAAAATTATGGCGGTCTACATTTGAAACTGGATATTGAGCCGGACTTGTGCATGGTAGGTAAGGCAATAGCCAATGGTTATGCGCTTACTGCCGTGTTTGGTACAAGTGATATAATGCAGAGTGCGCAAGACACCTTTATCAGTAGCACATTCTGGACGGAACGTTTGGGACCCACGGCAGCAATTGCCTGTATGGATGAGATGGAAAGACTTAAATCTTACAAAGATCTACCTGAAATTGGGCGGATGGTTCAACAGTGTTGGCAGAATACCGCGAGCGGTTGGATAGACATCAGTATAGGTGGCTTTGATGCTATACCAAACTTCACATTTAATTGTGAAATGCCTCTTAACGCGAAAACTTTGTTTACTCGGTTCATGCTAGAAGAAGGATATCTTGCCACTACCGCATTTTATGCCTCCGTGAAACATACCGAAGTCGAGATCTATAAATATAGCGAAGCATGCGGGAAAGCATTCTCAAAAATAAGTAAACTTTATGATTCTGGTGAAATAGAAACTATGAAATCAGAGGATGTTTGTCATAGTGGCTTTAAGAGGCTCAACTAGCTTGAAAATTTTAATTAAATCAACAGCTATTTCTCTTTTTGGTTTGGGTCACGTGAGCAGAATGTCATGCTTAGCCAGGCAATTGGCCGGGAATGAGATCTACTTTCAAATAGATTGTGTAACGCCAATAAATTTTAAATCTGAAATTGAAATTGATTATCATACTATTTATGAAAATAAATTTCCTTTACCGCTGTCTCTAGAGCACCTTAGGCGCATGAATAAGGCGCCGTCTTGGAGCGCTGATCTAAATAAGACAATGGAGATTATAAAAAATAATAACGTAGATATCGTAGTGTGCGATTTGCCAGCAATAAATCAAAGCTGGATTAATGAAATCAGAAAATGCTCATTTGTTGTGGTTTTCGATGACATGCCTGTAACAAACATTCAAGCTGATCTGATTGTTAACCCTAATAACGCTAGAGGTTTTCAACTTCTGTATTCGACCTTCAAAAATAGAAATGTCTTGATTGGCCAAGAGTATAATCCAGTCAACCAAAACTACTCACAGCCACAGTGCAATCTCAAAACAAAGATTGAGGCAGTTCTTGTCTATATGGGAAGCTCTGTAAGCTTAAGGACAACAACGACAATAATTAAAGCTTTAATTGGAATTGGAAAAAAAATTGAATATGTTGGAGAGCACTCTGATAAATTAAAAAAGGCATTTGGAAATCACATATTATTTGAGTCTAAAGAATTTGTGCAGAGCTTTCACTCAAGTTTAATAGTGGCGGATATTTGCATAGGTGCATGTGGGGTAGCTTACTGGGAAAGATGCCACCATGGGGTCCCTTCGTTGATCTTAAAAACAGCAGAAAATCAACAAAAAGATATAGAGTATTTGCTTGAAAAAGGTGCAATTCTAACAATCTCAGAGGATGACATCGAGGGTTCAATCAAAGAAAGTTTTGGGCAACTCCAATCTAACCCTAATTTAATCGTTGAGTTATCAAAAAAATCCTATTCTGTAGTCAAGAATTCCTACTCTACAAGCGTATCCGATATGCTAATTGACTGTTTCAATGGGCGGTGAAAACTTCTGCCGAGTTTCACGAGGTAGTTTGGGAATTTACTCGATTTTAAAAGAGTTTTGTACCGGTGACCACGTGGTTGTACCATGGAATGTTTGTCCAGATGTTGTTTTTGCTATTAGGGCTGCAAATAAGATACCGTACTTTATCGATTATTTTTCGAGAGATGAGCCCATCACATCCAAAATGCTCTCAAAAATACCGAACTACGTTACTTGTTTAATGCACGTTCATATCTATGGGGCTTTTCATAACATAACAGCTAGAATGCGTAACCGGTTTTCTTTGATTATAGATGATGCTGCTCAAGCAATTGGGTCATATAATGGGGATCTTGTGGCAGGTTATAACGGCGATTTTGGTGTATTCAGTTTCGGAAAGACAAAGCAGTGTGATCTTGGTGGAGGAGGTTTAGTATACGCAAAAAATCTTAACGATGCCATCCTTTTAGAAAAAAATATTGCAGAATATAGTGTTTTATCAACTGAACAATATGAAACTATAAAGTCTCATAATTCAAATATTATAAAGTCAAAATTAGGATTGTTTGAAAAAAATGGTATGATTGAATGGCTATCACCTAATTTAGACGCCAAAGAAGTTTTTAAAAATTACGATAGCGTTCTATCCAAAGAAAAACTAGTCACACACCTATGCTCATATGATCCGGCCCAACGAATTAGCACATCCTTATCGTTTTCAAACAAGGTGGCTAATTTGAATTTGGAATGTCACACCTATTCACCTGGAGATAATGTCTGGCGTATTGTGGTAAAGCCCGTCAATTTTGATTTTAGCATATATGTCAGAGCGTTTAAGCATCTTAGGAATAAGGGGCACGCTTGCAGTAATTGGTACTATCCGGCAAATGAAATATTTGGCTTTAAAATAAATGGCAATCCCAAATTAACTTTAGATGATATATGTCGGTTTCAATTTCTAGTAGAGGGCACTTCTGAGGGCTTTTCAATACTGAACGAAGAAAAAATATTGGGAATTATGAGAAAATATTATGTATGAAAAGCACATTTGTTTGATGCAGCCACATTTTTTTCCGGCTTTCTCGTATTTTGAGTTAATTTCACGGTCAGATAAATTCATCTTTCTGACAAAAGTACAACTTTCCAGACAATCATATCAGACGCGCAATCGGATCATAGCGAATGGGAACACGCAGTGGGTCAACTGTTCTGTTGTGAGGCCTGCTCAATTTGAATCCAAATTGATTTGCGACGCAAAATTTCCAAATTTAATGTGGAAGGAAAAGCTGAGCAGAACGCTGAAGTTCAATTATGCGAGGTCCGAATATAAAAAATGTGTATATGAAATAATTGATTTTCTTGACGATTGGCACGAACTCAATCTATGTGATTTTAACATAGCACTGATAAAATTTATTGTTGACAAGCTTGGTATATCGAGAGAAATCCTCCTAGATTCCCAACTAGATTTACCCGAGGATAGATCTCTTAGAATAATTGAATTAATGAGAAAAAATAAAAACTTCACCTATTTATACACACCTGGAAGTGAAGAATACATGGTGGATGATAATTTATTTTCGAGAGGTTTTAAGTCTGCAATGTTCGAATATATTCCTTTAAATTTTGAGAATGAGACTACTCGTTTGTCATTCATTGAACTAGTTGCAAATTTTGGGTGGTCAAATTTCAAACTTTTGCTGGAGGCCCGAAATGGTTTTTGAAACTTTGCAATCTGATTCAAATAAAAAATCTGGTTACTCAGTTGTGTTAATAGCTGAGCTATCAGCAAATCATGGTGCATCACTTGATATTGCGTTGCAGTCAATACAGGTTGCGGCTGACGCAGGTGTGGATGCTATAAAAATTCAAACATTGCAGCCCGATAAGATTACTTTGGACAGTGATCGGCCCGAATTTACGGTGATTGGTGGCCTATGGGACGGCAGGCGCCTAATAGACCTGTATCGGGAAGCTTACACTCCTTGGGATTGGATGCCTTCTCTCCAGGCCAAAGCTAAGCAATGTGGAGTTCATCTATTCAGTAGCCCTTTTGATAGGGAAGCAGTTGAGTTTCTAGTATCACACAAAGTGCCTGCTCTCAAAATAGCCTCTGCCGAGGCCATGGACGTGGATTTTGTTGAATATTGCTCAAGTTTTAAACTGCCAATTATTTTATCCACCGGAATGTCTACCTTAGAAGAATTAAAGGCTTCTAGAGATATTATCTTGGGAAATAACTGTGATTTGACAATTCTTCATTGCATAGCTGAATATCCAGCCAGTGTTGATATAATGAATATTTCAACAATTCCACAGATGCAAAAATGCCTTCACCGTTCAATTGGCCTCTCTGATCACAGTGTGTCAAACCATGCAAGTGCTGCTGCGGTGACATTTGGTGCAAAAATGATTGAAAAACATTTTTCTATTTTGCCAGCCAGTGAGACTCTGGATGGTGAATTCTCTTTAAATCCGGAGCAACTGCAGTCTTGGGTAAATGAAGTTCGAATTTGCGAAAAAGTACTTGGCGTGCCCAAAGTTGGGATATCTGATGATGATATCATAAATAAAAAGTTTCGCAGATCTCTTTATTTTGTTGAGGAGTTAAAATCCGGAACGACAATCGAACGACGCCAAGTCGAAAGTGTGCGACCAGCGAATGGCCTACATCCAAAATTTCTTAAGCAGATAGTTGGCATGAAGGTAAAAAAAGAAATTAAAAAAGGTACTCCAGTGTCCTGGGAGGATTTAGAATGAAATACTGTGAAAAATGTTTGCAACCTGACACACGTCCAAATTCACTTTTTGAAAATGGCTGCTGCCCGGCTTGTAATTACCACAATCAGCTATTTAGAGTAAATTGGGACGCCAGGAAAGAAGATCTGGATAAAATCTGTTCAGAAATCAAAAATTCTTCTACCGGTCGCTATGATTGCATAATAGGTGTTTCAGGGGGTAAGGACAGCACGAGACAGGCAGTTTATGTCAGAGACAAGCTCGGATTGAACCCTTTGCTTGTGTGCATGAGCATGCCACACGAACAGATGACCGAACGAGGCGCGGCAAATATTTCAAATTTAATCAAGTTAGGTTTCGATATCGATATGGTGTCTCCTAGCGCACCTAAATGGAAGGAATTAAAACGAGAAGGTTTTGTGAAATTTGTTAATTCATTCCGTTCTACGGAGCTGACACTTTTTGCCACAGTGCCAAAAATCGCAATACAAAAAAAAATTAAATGGATTTTTTGGGGAGAGAACCCTGCTTTACAAGTGGGTGACCTCAAATCAATGGGGCGAAACGGCTGGGATGGTAACAACGTTATATCGGCGAATACCTTGAGTTCAGGTCATCAATGGATGATCGATAACGGCCATACAGAAAACATGTTAAATTTTTATACTTATCCATCCAAAAACGATTTTAAAAAGCATCAACTCCAAATCGTATATTTAGGATGGTTTCTTGGCAACTGGAGTGAAGTGGAAAATGGCATGTATTCTGTTACCAAAGGCCTAACAACTCGGACACATCCTGTGAACAGAACAGCGGATCTATACGGGATCACTGCTCTAGATGAGGACTTCACGCCAATCAACCAATACATAAAATATCTGAAATTTGGTTTTGGTCGAATAACAGATTATGTAAACGAGGATATACGAAATTCACGTTGCACCCGTGAGGAAGGCATCAAAGTTGTGGAAAATTTTGATGCTGTGAACGATCCCGATTATATCAAAGCGTATTGCGATTATCTCGAAATGTCTGTTAGTTTTTTTTACGAAACGATTAACCCTATTATTGACAAAACCCTTTTTAAAATAGATGGCAGAGATATAATACCAAGATTTAAAGTTGGAATTGGCCTAATATGAAAAAAGTCGGAATCCTAAACTACGGGGTTGGTAATTACGAGTCTGTTGCAAGTGCCGTTATGCTCGCTGGCTCTGAACCATTTGAAGTTCAATGTCGTTATGATCTCGATAATATAGAAGCTATAATATTGCCTGGCGTAGGGCATTATGATGTGGCTATGGCTGCTTTAAGAAAAACTGAAATGGATAAAAGTATTCACGACTTAATAGGCTCGAATATACCCGTGATTGGAATTTGTCTTGGGTTCCATATAATGGGATCCACCTCTGCAGAAGCTATAAACGAAAGTGGCTTGAAGATATTTGATTTTCACGTTGAACAAAACCCTGAAGCCAAGGTAAATACGGGTTGGAAGCCAGTTGAAGATTGCTTAACTCAAAAAACAGAAAAATACTATTTCAATCATGGCTTTAGTACGGAAGTTTCGGAACACACAATAATGAGTTGTAAAACAACTGCTACGGTAGCAGCGGTGACGGCTCTTTCGGTTAAACAAAACTTTTGTGGTGTGCAGTTTCATTTAGAAAAGAGTGGTAACTTAGGTATCAATATGTTGAGAAGATTAATTCAATGCGATTTTTAGCTTCGATAGTATTGAAAGATCAAAAAGTGGTTCAATCTTTCGGTTACAAAAATTATCTTCCGCTTGGAAATCTTGCGGCTACTTTGCAAAATTTAAAAAGGTGGGAGGTTGAGGAAATTGTTATTAAAAATTTAGACAAAACTGATGACTCCTTAAATAATATTTGTGCACTATTAAAAAATAGTTTCATTACTACACCTATTACTTATGGTGGATTTATACGCTCCCGCAGTGATATGAAAAAGCTGCTCGAATCTGGTGTAGATCGGTTTTGCTTTGACAATTCTGTTGTAGATGCTCAGCTGAATGCTTCTTTGCACGAAGATCTCGCTGTGTTTACGGGCCGCCAATCCATGGTAGCTAATTTAAATATTCGATTGAACAATCGTAATGAGTTACAAATTTATGATTACTTGAGTAAAAGTATAAACGGTGCGTTAACCAATGATTTTTTGAAGACACTGGCACTAAATTTTTCAGAGGTGATTTTCAATGATGTTCAGGCGGACGGTGAAAGAAGAAAATTTAATGTTGAGATAATTAGACAGTTGAAAAAATACTATCTGACTGACGGACTATCGTATCTAGTCTCTGGCGGTGTTGGGTTCGACGACACTCCAGAAGTTTACAGAGACTTTGATTTTATAGATGGTGTCGTTCTGGGTAATTCCCTTTATCGCCACGAGAACTCCTACAAAAACTGGATGAGTCAAAATGGATGAAATTTTATTTTGTTCTAAATGTTTGTATTCGACTAAACACCCGTTCGGATTAACGCTCAATAACAATGGTATATGTTCAGGCTGTTCAGTGCATGAAGAAAAATACAACATTGATTGGGATGCAAAGTTATCACAATTAAATGAATATGTTCAACGTAACCCAAAGCACAATAATAATCCTGCTTATGATTGTGTGGTTCCCGTTACTGGCGATAGTAACTCTTTCTACATTTTGGATTTTGTAATTAATAAGCTTAATCTGAATCCTCTTGCAGTAATTTATAACAAGCACTGGAATACAGAGGTTGGCATAAAAAATATAGCTCTTATGAAAACTACTTTTGATTGTGATTTTTATCAGAAAAATATAAACCCAAACGTTGTAAAAAAAATTACTCAATATTCTTTATCAAAATTCAAATCTGCTTACTGGCATATCCATGCTGGGCATTACGTGCTGCCAGTTCAGCTGGCAGTTGAATTTAATATTCATTTAATTATTTGGGGTGCCCACGAGGGCGTAGAGCAAGTTGGGATGTTTTCTCACGAAGATAAAGCTGAGATGAGCTATCGGCACTGGATCGATCATCATTTATCGGGCGCATTACCTGAAAATTTTCATACTGTATTTGATTCATTTAACGAACGCGATTTGCTCCCATTCAAATATCCCTCTGCTGAAGACATATTGTCTTCGGGCGTAAAGGGTATTTATCTGAGCAACTACAGTTTATGGGATCCATCAGAGCAAAACTATTTCATTAGAAATAAGTACAAAACTTATACACATAAACATTCGAGAACTTTTGACATTTATGAACATGTTGATTGCTTTAATTATATGAATTTACATGATTACTTGAAATTTTTAAAATTGGGTTATTCAAAGGTTACTGACCATTTATGCAGAGAAATCAGACATGGAAGAATTTCTCGGGACTCGGCAATTTTGATGGTCCGCGAATTTGAAAGAGCACCGGTTTTGCACATGGATTTATTTGAGAAATGGACTGACATAAAGGGTAGCAGTTGGGATTTTTTATTTAGTGAGGTGGCTAATCCAAGTTTCACAACACCGATATATCCCACCAAGATACATTCAAGCCCATTATCAAATTACCTTCACCCCGGCAATGATTTTTGGACTTCTAAAAGGTTCAAAGAAATTTTTTTACAAGTGGATGACAATACGATTGAAATGGGCTCGGACTACCAACTAGTAGCGAAAGGTATGTAATGAAATTGGTTTTATTTGGTATCGGCACTATTGCAGAGAAGACACTCAAAAAAATAAAAGAAAAGCCGAGTTTGATAGTCGATAATAATCCTGGAACTTGGGGAATGTATTTTGCAGGAGTTAAAGTACAAAGTCCCAAGGTTCTTGAGGGCATGGACAGCGCTCAAGTGATTATATGCACTACGTCTTACAAGGATGTCATCATACAATTGACCGGTTATGGTTTATCGAATTTTCAAGTCTCACCAATCTTAAAGAACGTAGTAGAAAGTGATAGAATTGAAGATATTACTTTCGATTTGCTTTTTGTATCGGGGCTTCCCTCTACAAAAAACAAACTCTCTGGTGGTGGGATATTTAGGGTAAAAGGTTCTTTTGACTCATATAAGATTGAGAAAATAAAAGCAGGGAATTGTCACGGTATTGCTGTAAACGAGGAAGATCCTGATGAAATTTATGTTACTGACACTAGCCAGGGAGTAGTGGTACTCAACAGAAAAGATCTATCAATCAAACGAATTATTAAATATGACCTAACGCTTAGACCTCACGGGATATTTGTGAAATCTTCCTCTCAAATCTATCTGGCATGCTCTTATGAGGATGCAATTTACGAAATTGATCAAAATGGTAAAAACGTTAAGCAATTTTCTATAAGAAATACACCAGAAAAATACAGTGACGGTTTAGCTCAACATCATATCAATGATATGTCCTTTTACGAAGGTAATTTGTATGCAACCATGTTCTCAGCAACTGGAAGTTGGCAACAAGGCTTTCTTGACGGTGCAATTAAAAAGATTGATGTAAAAACAGGGCATGTATCGACTGTATTCAGTGATTTACAGATGCCACATAATATACAAGTAGATAATACCGGAATGAAGTTTTGTAATTCTCTTACTGGCGAAGTCTACACAAATAATAGGCAAGTAGTTTTTCGCGGAAATGGATTCGTACGGGGTTTGTTTGAGTGCGAAAACTATTTCATTGTTGGTGAAAGCAAAAATAGAAACTTTGCATCAATTGAAAGCCCTATTTTGAATAACTGTTTGGATACGCGACTAAATTTTGTAGATAAATCCACATTGGCCTATAAGTCGCTACAGCTACCTATAGAAATTAGTGAAATACATGGAATTTTGAACCTAAGTTGAGTTTAAAAAAATTTTGATAAGTGGGACCAGGTCATTTGGTTGCCAACGCAAGTACCATTAATTTTAAACAATCTTCAATCCAAGGTATTATGAAGCGCCTCAAGGTTAAGGGAATTCAGGTGATTATATATAATCTGAATTAAACAATAAATATTTTTATATTTTAATGTTAAGCTCTATTTGCAAAAATTTAGAAATCTAGTGTAAATGTTTGCTGCGAATTGGTTAGTGTCAGAACTTAAAAACGTTAAAACAAAAGTTTTCATGTGAGATCTTTTGAGATTGGATTAAATTGGTAAGTAAATTAAGTAAAAGACACGTTGCGCTGGTAACTGGTGCAGCAGGCTTTATAGGTTTCCACGTCAGCCAAAGATTGTTAGCCGAAGGTTGGAAGGTGGTTGGCGTTGACTGTATGTCGGACTACTATGATGTGTCTCTGAAAGAGTGCAGAGAAGAGATACTTTTGCAATCTGAAACATATAGCTCCATACATGGAAAAGTTGAAGATACGGGTCTTCTTATGCAACTATTTAAAAAAGAGAACCCTGACGTGGTTGTTCATTTGGCAGCACAAGCCGGTGTAAGATATTCAATTAAAAATCCTAGAGCGTATTTAGAAAGCAATATTATTGGAACTTTTGAGCTTCTTGAAGCTGCTAGAGCATTTCCTCCAAAACACATGCTGCTCGCGTCCACTTCATCGGCCTATGGAGCAAATGCAGAAATGCCGTATAAAGAAATTGATAAGGCTGATAACCAGATGTCTTTTTATGCAGCCACAAAAAAATCAACCGAAAACATGGCGCATAGCTACGCTCATTTATTTAATTTACCCATAACCATGTTTCGATTTTTCACCGTATATGGACCCTGGGGGCGTCCAGACATGGCATTATTTAAATTCACAAAGGCCATTTTAGCAAATGAGCAAATTGATGTTTATAACTACGGGAATATGAAGCGTGATTTCACATACATTGACGATCTGGTCAAAGGAATCCGACTGCTAATTGATATTGTACCTGGTGAAGAAGAACTTAAAGATGAAGGGGCACAAGCCATTGATGGCAAGTCTCCGGTGGCACCTTTTCGAGTAGTTAATGTCGGCAACTCAACAGCAGTTCAACTCACTGACTTTATAAACTCTATCGAAAATGCGGTTGGTAAAAAAGCGCTGAAAAAAATGATGCCAATGCAGCCTGGAGATGTCCCTGCAACATGGGCCGACGCAAGTCTACTTCAATCTTTAACTGGCTTTACGCCTCAAACAGAAGTTGATATAGGAGTACGGAGGTTTGTCGAGTGGTTTAGAGGCTACTATCAGGTATGATTACAAAACCTTAACTACCAAGGTTTAGCATATTAAAATTGCAAATGTTATCTTTCCGATGGTCTTTGTTTGGGCACTATTTTTATCAGCCACAAAGACCATGGCCAAAGACCAACTAACACTCAATGACAACCCGATAATCCGTATAACCAAAGAATGTGATTGAAATTTATCTGTAAAATAACGAGATGATTACCTAGGATATTAATACATGAATATTATACAAAAACCTAAAATATATAATATTTTAGAAGAGTTAGATAAGAATGACATTCTGTATGTTTGCTGGAAAGATATGGATCTTTTTGAAGATGTCTTAGTTGGAAAAAAAGATCTTGATATTTTAATTTTGAACAAAGATCGCCAAAAAATTATAGCCCTGGCCGAAAAAGTTGGGTTTTTGGAATTGAAAAACAGTTTTGAAGTATCTGATAATCTCATGCATTTATATTTAGCAGACGGTGCAAGCATTGTTTATCATATCCATATTTACTTTCAGCTAATCACTGGTGAAAGTTGGTTAAAGGAATTCCATATTCCGATTGAAGACGAACTATTACGTGATCGGGTATGGAACGAACCTTACCAACTATGGGTATTGCCAGATGACTTGGCGCAAGAATTATTAATACTAAGGCATTTTTTGAAAACCACTTCACTTGTAAGTTCTTTTGTTTATAAAAAAAAACGTGCTAAAGCACAGCAATATCTTAGTGTCTTAAATAATCAACTAAGTGAAAACATATTTCGAAATATTGCGTTTTATTTAGGTGATGATTCAATTGAGTTACGTGCCTGTGAATTAAATGTGCCTAATTATTTTACTGCAATAAAGATTCGAAGAAAGATGTCTAAGTATAAAAGACTAAATAAATTGAATATTATAAAAAATCGCTATCACCATTTGTTTCTACGAATACAAAAGAAATACCTACTTAAAGAAAAGAAAATTTTTCTAAACGACGGGATTATCCTTGCATTTACTGGAGTAGATGGGAGCGGAAAAAGCAGCCTAATTGAGCACACTGAAAGTTTTTATTCACGCTTCCTTACAACAAAAAAATTACATATGGGACGACCTTACCCTACATTTGTAAATTCCATTTGGCGAATTTTAAAATCTAAAAAAATTAAAGAACAATCTAATATTTCTAAGTTATCAACTCCAATATGGAAATGTGTTTTTGCATATATTCTTGTTAAAATTCGTTTAAAAAGAGCGTGTTACGCTAAAAAATTAGCTAAAAAAGGATATCTTGTACTGGTCGATAGGTGGCCTACTTGGGAACTAGGTAAGATGGATGGACCAAGAATAAAATTCCATTCAAAGTCGAACTTTCTAGTGCGCCTCTTGGGTGAACGTGAAAGAGAAATTTACCAAAATTTTAAAATGGCAGATATTTGTATAATTTTAAAGGTTAGTTCGAGCCATGCACTAGAGCGAAATCATGACAGAGTAAAGGTAAATAAGGAGACACAGGATGAGATACTAGAACGATTTGAAACAAACAATGTTTTCAACCCAAGGGCACATAACGTCATAGAATTTGATAATTCCATTGAACTTAAGCACGCTGAAATATCAATAATATCACAGTCTTGGATTGCAATGTCAAAACTGATTAAAGGGTGTTAAAAAATAATGACCAAGCATATTTCTTATGAAGATTTTTTATCATTTACTCCTAATAATAAGATAAAATCTGACCCACTTTTTTGTAGATTTTTTTATCGGCCCATTTCGTTTTATGTTGCCTACGTTTTATATCTCTTAAATGTAAAAGCTAATCAAGTAAGCGTATTTGCAACGCTTCTTATTTTCCCTCTGGTATTATGTATTTACTATGGATTATTCTTTTGGATTATTAGTATTGCTGTGATATTTTCAGTTCTTGACTGCGTGGACGGTAATCTAGCCAGAGTCGAAAGAGCAAATTTGTTAATTACTAAAAGGTATCCAATTGGACCTTGGTTAGACGCCTGCTCTGGTTACTTTTATTATGCATTTGTACCTATAACTATTGGACTTTTTTGTGAGCAACGCCAGGATTTATTTAACGTTGATGGTTTGATTGTTTTTTTGTCAAGCTTAGTTTCAGTTACTAACCTACTGATTAGGTTGATAAATCAAAAGTTAATTAATGAGCTGGGAAGTCACGAAAGCGAAAACACAAGCTATATCAAGAATATTGGAATTAAATTTAAGGGCGAAGTGGGTTTCCTAGGCTTTATGCTGCCCGCCTATATAATTTTTTATTATTTTAATGGTTTGGTATTTTTATTTTTAATGTACTTTTTACTGTATTTTGGATACCTTGTGCTGTTCTATTTTAAAACTTTGGTCAAGACACAATAATAAATCCTTAAGAGAAATAACGAAAATGCGACACAATATAAAAATTGTAATTTTGGGCGCGACAAACACATCGAATTTCGATGTTTTACCGTCATTGCGCTTTATTTCAGAAGGTAAAACACTTCTTGATTATCAGTTAGCGGCGTTGAGTAATTTAGCTGCCACATTACAGTTCATCGGTGGTGAAGATTTCGGTAAACTTACTTCATCGTACCCCAACGTCAATTTTAAATTCAATAATTATCATAGTTCTACAGGACCTATAGCGTCATTTATGTTAGCCGACCTTGATGGAGACACCGATGTATTGGTTCTCTATGGTGACGTGATAATAAATAAAGATATTGTGAAAAAAATGCTGGTAACGTCTGGTGATGTTGTTACCGCAATAGAGCCTTTAAACAATCTAGAACTAAATCATAAATACGAAAATTTAGATTTGAGTGAGCACTTAATCATTGAAAAGAACACCGAGGTTATAGTTCCTGACGATTTGCAAGGTGGAAGCAAAAGGTCAAGATTTAGTGGTATGGTACTACTAAGGAAAAGAGCAGTCGAATTCATTAAAAAAGATAAGTCTAGCGTTATTAAAAAATACGGAGATCAAAAACTTAGCTCACTTTTGTTATTGCTATCAGCTAAAAAACTACATTTTTCCTACCTTTATTCTGATGGAAATATCGTCGAAATTTCAGACCCTAGTGATATCACAAACTACATATTGACAACAAAGGCTAATACCCTCCGAAACCTAGAACCGGTCTTGAAAAATAGCATAATACTACCACAAGTAAGTTTTACACTTGGTGAATGGCGGACAAAGCCGAAAACTTTAATTCAATTAATTAAATCTGAGCTAAAAAATGATTATTTGATTGTTAGAAGCAGCTCAAGTCTGGAAGATAGCTTTAATTCAGCCTCAGCAGGTGTTTTTGATAGTGTGGCAGAGGTGAATATACATAGTGACGCTGACATCACCAATGCAATTGAAGTTGTTGGCAAGTCATATAATCAATTGGATTTAGGCGAGCAAGTGTTGGTACAGCCACAAATTAAAAATGTTAAAGCAAGCGGTGTAGTTTTTACGCGGTCCATAAAAAATTTATCACCATATTATGTAATTAACTATGATGATGTTTCAGGCAAGACAGATACAATTACATCCGGGCAGCCAGGTAAATTTAAGACCCTGTTCATACACAGGAAATTAGACTTCTCTAACATTAAAAATATGGGTAGGTATCCATCTTTTGTTAAAAAACTGCATCAAGCAATAATAGAAATCGAAAGCAGTGTGCATTATACCAGCTTAGATATTGAATTTGCGATCGATTCTGCCGACCAGGTAGTTATTTTCCAAGTCCGACCATTGGTAACAACAGGTCTTGACGACTATCTGGAATTTTCAGATTTAACACAATCGATTATACTCAATGCTGTACAAGTCTTCGAACACAGCAGTATCGGGACAAAGGGCGCACTAGGTGCCCGGGGCGTTTATGGCGTTATGCCCGATTGGAACCCAGCAGAGATCATTGGCATCAGGCCTTCAAACTTGGCGGCCAGTTTGTATAGATATTTAATTATGAATGAAAACTGGGCAATCCATAGGAATGAATTCGGATATAGAGATCTTCGCGGATGCCCATTATTATTAATGTTTGCTGGTCAACCTTATGTTGATGTTCGGGCCAGCATAAACTCGTTTATACCTGCGGCTATAGACGATAAATTGGCTAAACAGTTTGTAGACTTTGCCTTAGATAGACTCGAACAAAACCCATCGTTCCACGACAAAATAGAGTTCGAATTGGTTCCAACATGTTTTTCACTTGATTTTGAAGCTTGGGAGAAAACATATAGAAATGACTTTCAAGAAAATGACATTAAGGCATTAAAATCAAACTTAAAAGACATCACAGTGCTAGCAATAAGAAGGGTCCTGAACGGTTATTTTCATTTAAATGAAAATTCTGAACGGTATGATAGTGTTATTAAATCAAGCATGAGTAATCTTAATAAGGCCCATGCAATACTGTATGAAACAAAAACCCGTGAAATACTTCCGTTTGCAAATCTTGCACGGTGTGCATTCATTGCAATGAGTTTTCTCAAGTCTGGTATAAAAGAGAAGGTAATTTCCCAAGTTGCTGTCGATGAGTTTATGAGCTCGATTGAAACAGTGAGTAAAAAATTCATTACTGATGCGCACCGTGTGCATCAAGGAACATTGGTAGAAACTTCATTTATATCGCAATACGGGCATTTGCGTCCTGGAACCTATGACATCACCAGTAAAGCTTATAAAGATGATTATAAGAGCTATATTGAACCTGTAATTAAGAAATCTATTAAGAAGGAGGTTCCGGTAACTTCAGTAGTGAACTGGATGCGTGAGAAAAAAGGGCTTTTTTCCGCCTTACGGAAGATTGGATTGTCATTTAGCGATAAAGAATTTGAGAATTTTTTAAGAATTTCAATTGAAGGCCGTGAGTATTCAAAATTTTTGTTTAGTAAAGGGTTATCCATCACTTTAGATTTTTTTACAGAATACGCTGATGAAATAGGCATAACTCTCGATGAACTGCAATTATTATCTCTAGACGAGCTTCGCGATCACGCGCTTGGTCACAGTTTGTTTCATAATAAAAATGAACTGTGGAGAATTTTAGAAAAAAGAAAAAAAGAAAAGTTTTTGTTTGAAAAAATAGAACTCCCTCCATTGATATTCGACACAGATGATTTTGAGATTTTTCATTTGATGGAAACACAGCCAAATTTTATAGGCAGCAAAGCTATCACTGCGGAATGTATTTTGTTCCTGAAAAATACTGATGACCAAATGGAATACAAGTTTGATGGTAAAATTGTTTGCATTCCATCTGCTGACCCTGGATATGATTGGATCTTTGGGCATTCCATCTCAGGCCTCATTACAAAATATGGAGGAGGAAATTCACATATGGCAATTAGAGCTGCAGAATTTGACATTCCAGCCGTAATTGGGGTGGGTGAAGCAACATATAACGCTTTGTCAGAAAACTCTGTTTTATTATTAGATTGTGCAAACAAAAAATTGCAAACTGTTACATGAAGATTGCGATAACACAAAGGTCAGATCTTATAGCTGACTGCAAAGAAAACAGAGATTCCCTGGACCAAAACTGGTCTAGAATGTTTAGAGATGATATCTTATACCCTATACCTAATTTGACACATAACTTTGAGGAATGGGCCAAAATTTTCGGTTTTGATCTTATCATTTTAACGGGTGGAAATGATATTAATTATTCCAATAAATCTAGTAACGTTTGCATTGAGCGTGATGAAATCGAAGGTCAAATATTAAAATTTTCAAAAGAAAACAACGTGCCAATACTAGGTGTTTGCCGAGGGTTTCAAATGATAAATTATTATGAAGGTGGTAGAATGTCTTACAATCAAGATATCCCAATAGAACCGCATCTTGTATTTTTAAATGAACTTTGTGGAAGCCCAAATAAAAAAATTTACGTAAATAGCTATCATAAGTGGTATATTCCTTTAGATTTTCTCGCGGACAAATTCGAACCTCTAGCAATCGATTATGAAGGAAATATTGAAGCGGCAAAGCATAAAATACTTCCCTGGTTAGGGCTCATGTGGCACCCAGAAAGAAATGACTTCAATAATTTAGAATTTGATTTTTTACTGAAAGAATTCATTGAGGCTGTAAAATGCAAGTAATAATATTAGCTGCAGGCGAAGGCACACGACTGCGCCCCCACACGGACAAGAAACCTAAATGTTTAGTCGAATTATGCAACAAAAGCATTATAGAACGGATGATTGAAAAGCTAATAAGTGCTGACGTTAAGTCTGAAGACATACACATCGTTACGGGCTACATGAGCCACGCATTAGAGTTTTTACCAGTTCATAAAATCCATAATGCGAAATACAATCAAACTAATATGGTTTATAGTCTTTTTTGTGCTGAAGACGTTTTAAAAAGTGGTGAAGATGTACTTATCTTATATGGTGACATAATAATTTCAACCGAAACACTGAAAAGTGCACTAAATCAAATGAAAGCAATCAGCGTGATATCCAATAATGCCTGGGAACGATTATGGCATGCTAGGATGGACAACCCTTTAGAAGACTTAGAATCATTCAAGATAAATAAAGACAAAAAGCTAATCGAAATTGGGAAAAAAGCTAGCCAATATGAAGAGATCGAAGGTCAATTTACTGGAATAATAAAGTTCAGAAAAGATATAACCTTAAGTATAATCGACTTTTATCGGAAACTACAGAGTGAGAACGTGGGAGCGAGTATGCAATTCAACAACATGTACATGACAGATTTTTTACAACTGATGATAGAACATTCGTATGATTTATACGTGTCAGAAATACAAGGTGGATGGCTTGAAATAGATACAGTGCAAGACCTTAACGTTTATAATAAAATGCAAGCAGAATCCACTCTAGCAGAATTATGTCAAATATAATATTATAATATTATAATATAGTGCCTTTGCTTCCCAAGCTAATTGAGAAAAACCATACTGCATGCCACATAAAAAAATAAAATTCTCCTTATACAAAAAAATGGATCGTTATATAGAGTTATATTTACTTTTAATTATAATATTATCTCTTATGACTGGGCTCATTGACGCTATATCTCTTTCTTATTTTGTTGATATTTTTTCTATAGAAACGACTGAAGGTGAGCATTCTACATTAGTGGGAAGCATTCTGTTTTTCGCCGGTTTTACGTCTGTGGGATATATATTTAAGATTGTTCTTTTGTGGCTAAATATTTGGCTGTCGTTTAAAATCTCAAATAATCTCAATAAACAATTAATGAATTCCGCTCTAAATGTTGTCAACGAAAAATCTACTGTCAGCCAAACGTTGAATGATATTTCGCGTGTCACTGAATTTGTTGCCACAAATTACATTTTAGGAACTTTAAAGCTAATATCAGGATGTATCGTATGCATAATGATATTCCTTTCTCTTTGGATTAATTCTGATGGAAAAGCACTTTCCATGATACTAGTTTTGACGCTGTTTTATTTGTTAATTTCAAGAATACTTAAAAATACTTTTGGATATCAATCTTCAGTCATAAAAAATCTTACTACTAAAACTGTAAGCCTCGGAAAAGCTATACTCGAATCCAGAGAAACCATCACCGCTTTTGATATTACAAAACGTTCCGTGGATGAGTGGTCAAATTACGACATGGAATTAAAGATGGTACAATCACGCGGACAGTTTTTTGCTAATAGTCCAAGACTTTTTATTGAACTTGCCGGCGTTTTGATGCTTGCTGCCTTTATTTCTATCCAAAATGATAATTTGTGGGTCCTAGTATCTGAAATAGCCCTGATGGTTGTTGCTGCTCAAAGGCTATTACCAATTATTCAACAATCTTATGCTGCTTTAACTGCGCGCCGTATCTCCGCAGCACAATACTGGGGTATCGTAGAACGCCTTATGGCTGATGTGAAAAATAAAGATCAACATATCAATTTAGATAAAGACTTTAAAACTTTAGATATCGCTATCAAAGGCAACGACGGAATAAATAAAGTTGAGTTGCTACGTGGTGATAAATTAAAAATACTTGGGCCTTCTGGAAGTGGAAAGACCACTTTATTGCGTAACATAATAGGTATCATAGAAAGTGATCGAGTAAGAATTAGGCTTGATGGTGAGGAAATAAAAAGTTTGATTGGAAACGTAGGGTATATTTCGCAATCCGCGCAGTTGTTCATGGGCACGCTAAAAGATAATGTAACTGTATTCTCAGACGTTTCAGACGCGCTATATCGTAAAATCATTAATACTTGCGGTTTAGAAGAGGTCGAAAAAAGGTTGCGAGATGGCGTAATTGACCCCAATGGTACTCAATTGTCTGGAGGGGAAAGTCAGCGACTTTTAATAGCGCGAGTACTGGCAATGGACACTCCAATAATTGCATTTGATGAAGCATTCACTGGGTTAGATAAAAATGCAGCTAGTGATATCTTATCAAAGATTCAGATTAACTATTCGGAAAAAATTAAGATATTTATTGAGCATTCAAACATCCTAGATAGTTGTGATTGTAAGATCCTTAATGTTCAAGATATAAGAAACATTCTTTGACTTCATGGCAATCGCAAGAAAAATTCCCATAAATTCGTTTATATACTTTGTCATGGGCTTTATGCTTCCGGTTCACTTTGGCAAGTTATTTGGTAACCTGTCGCCATTTGATGTAATTTTAATATGCGCATTTATTACAGATCGTCGAAATATATATAAGTATATTTTTTCAGGAAATTTAGAGGGTCTTTTTAAAGTGAGTGCATTAATATATTTAATGTTGACTTGCTTAAGTTTCGTGCACATTCTCCAATTTTCAAACCACTTTAAGTATTTATTCCAGTACTTATTTTGCATTTTTGTTGCACTACCGGTATTTATTTTTAGTTTTTCTCCTCAACGTTTAAATAGTATTGTTTCTGGTATTATCTTGGGTAGCTTTATTGCGTTCACTTTAGTTTTATTGATATACTTCGAGCAAGCTCCCAAGATAATTTATAAACTTTTTGATTTGCAAACGACTGGACGTGTTCGTGTTGGCTTGGCAGGTGTGAATGATTACGCTATTTGTTTAACAGCAGCCTTAACTTATATTACGCTAGGCTCGGGAAAAAGTTCTCCCATAAAAATTGTGAGTATTCTGATGCTGTTAATTTTGGTGGGAGCGACGGGTTCTCGTGTAGGAATAGTATTGGCTTTATTTGTTATTTTTTGGAGTTTTGGCATACGATCATGGAAATTTAATATCTTTTCTATTGTAGTAATCACGATGATCTTACTAAAGATAAAACCAGAAAATAATCCGGTATTTCGCATAGTAAAATTTGGTTTTAACGATGCACAACGCAGCGACATGACATCTAGGGCACTTGCTTTAATGGAAATTAATCCATACGGGATAGGTATGGGTAACTACATAGATTCAATTGCAGGATATCCAGTTCATAATTTCTTCGTAATCAATCTCTTGGAACAGGGTCTAATACTCGGGTCAATATTCCTATTGCCAATATTGTTGATTTTTTTGTCATCTGCTATTTTAAGCAAAAGCTTCGGACATTTCATATTTATATTTATACACTTTGCTGGATTTGCCGTTGTTACCCACGCGTTTGATCGGTTTTTTTGGATCATTCCCGCGCTAGGACTTAGTGCAACTCTACGTAAATATCCTTTGTTTGAAAACAGTAGTGGAATGAAAAAACTCTAATTGAGTTTATGAATAGTACTCTTTATAGTGCCCTTATTGCAGAAAATTAAGCCTAATACGCTAGAATCCAGGAGGTAAAGATCGTTGCCAACTAATAGATATGAAGACCCAAGTGTAGCGTCTTATTGGAATGATAAATATGAAGATGAGTACCATCCATACTTACATGGAAGGCGTACTAGAGTATTGAAAATGTTAGAAAAACTCAATTTAGCATCAGGCTCATTATGCTTGGAGCTAGGTACTGGTGGTGGTCAAAACGCTGTCAAATTTGCGGAAATGGGATTTAGTGTACATGGTGTCGATAGCTCCAGTGTATTATTAGAGCATGCTGAGACACTGAAATCGAAAAATCCTGATTTGGACTTCTCAAATGTCGACCTCAATTCTCAACTCCCATTTGAGGATGGAAAATTTGAGGTGGTAATAGTTATTGGAACACTACAATATCTAATGGAACCTTCTAATTGCATAAAAGAAGTTTTCCGAGTACTAAAACCAGGGGGACACTTTATCGTATGCCAGCGGAACGCAATATCTTTCAATGTTTTAAGAAGACCAATAAGTTTCCTTTGTTGCGCGTTATCCAGTGAAGGATTTGAATGGGCAGGTAGAAATGTTTCCACTGCTGTGGGGAGTTCTGGAAATGGTACCCAATCTGTATTAATAAAAAGAATGGTGAAGTTTTCAAATTTACGTCGCTGGTTAGAAAAAGCTGGATTTCGTTTAACTCAGGAAGAAGGTTACACTCCTAACTTTAGTGTAGCGCCAAAATTTTTTACTATATTAAATAAGATATTAAACGCTTTTCCTTATATTTACAAATTCTCACACGTAATTTTAATAACAGCAAAAAAATAATGATAACTAGCCTAAAGTGATTGAAACCATAGAATAGGATCTGTCCTAATTAACTTAGATTAATTTTAATGTAGAGTTTGTTAAAGTCACGAACAAATAAGGTTACACAAGTTTGTCTTCTTGAGGGTTTAGCCGCAGGGACAAAGGCTCGAATGGCGGCAAGTTTGGTTAGAAACCATTGTAGCATATCAACGTAGTTCTTTCATCGATTGTGTGCGATTATAGTGCTTAAGATAAAATCTGGGAGCTAGGCGATCTTTTGCAACGAAATAGAAGTGGATGAGAGATACTTTGGCAATAAACGCAAAGGGGCCTGGAGAATATTTTTTGCCAAATTCACAAAAGCAGATTTTGTAGGCTGCAATTCTTTTCCAGTGCTTTTTATTTGAAAATAATCCCTTATGTCAGAACAAGGGGTGACTAGATTTATCGCTAATCATAGGTCAGATTTGCAAGGTGAATACGATGTATGAGTTTATCGAAAACTGTTTTGGCTTCTAATTTTAAGGATAGAACAATGGCTTCCATTAAAAAATTAATAAAATTTGTTATTATTAGTCTTTTGCGATCTAGGTATTTTTCGGGACTTTTATCAAATTTGAATACATTTTCGCATATCAAGAAATTTGGGATTGATAATCAGTTTATAAGGACTTGGGATATTTTTGACACTAATATCTATATAAGTGTCGATATTGATAGTTATATAGATCAGCAAATTATTTTTAACAAAAACTATATTGAAAATATAAATTTTCATCTATTAAAAAATGTTCAAGCTAACTCGTTATATTTGGATATCGGTGCTAATGTTGGAACAACAACAATCCCGGTTGCGTTATTACATCCAAACGTCATAGTGCATTCCTTTGAGCCAAACCCGACAATAAATATCAAGCTTAAACAACATATTAAGATGAATGCAGTAAAAAACGTTACTGTATTTGATTTTGGCATGAGCGATAAATCATCTAAATCAAAATTCTACTTTTCTAGTGTTAAAAAGGGTAATCATGGGACTTCGTCTTTGAGACGGAATTCAGATATATCTTCGCCTGCTGAACTGGATATCCAGCTACGCACTGTCGATGAACAGTATCAAGATAGCAGTATACCGATATCCCTAATAAAAATCGATGTTCAAGGTTTTGAAATGGAGGTCTTGGAAGGCGCACAGCACACTATTGAAAGATTCAAGCCAGTTATAATATTTGAACAAGAAGACCAATACCAAGTAGATCCTGAAATTCAAAAGTCTCATCTCTGTAACTTTTTTAGTTGTTTAGGATATGCAGTGTTTGAAATCGATAAGTATGATTATAGAAACCTGCGCAATGTTGATTGGGCTATGAAGATGAATGCAAATTTAATAGCGCTACCGGAACAACATAATACCACAGAAATTAGCAGATAATAACAGTGATGAAGCAAAATATAGATGGATTTTTACGTTTTGAACAAAGTTGGTTTACTATATCTTTGCTCAACAAACGGGCTACAAAATGATTAAAGTTGTCTACCACCTGCTCCCGCATGCCACGAACACGGTCATGGCATTAAATGACATTGTTGTTCCATCGCGTAAACAAAAATTGTTGATAAAACATGGTGTGATCATCACCAAACCATTTTTCCGCAAGCATTTAAAGAGACAATTTTATTATTCGAGGGGCTACAAATTACCGATGTTAGAGATTGGCTTACTAACATTGGTGGTTTTCTTAATAAAATCTAAAAAAAGTAGGATGTTTAGTATACATCTACCTAGAGATTTAATTTATGTATTTATAAAATTGATCAAACCGAACATAAAATTCTTCTGTACAATGCACAACGACCGGAAAAACTTTAAAGTCTATCACCTTTTACTTTTTTTCTTTACAAAGAGTTTAGTGCAAAAAACAATCTGTGTCTCTAACGCAGTCTATAATTCCATGCGTTTTTTTGTGAGTAAGTCATGCGTCATCGATAACTCTGTCCCAATCGAAGAAATCAAAAAATATCGGAAAAAAATACGGCGTAACGATTTAATTATCGTCGGTAGATTTGTAGAACAAAAAAATGTTTTCTACATGAAACAAGTTATCGATGCTTTGCCTCATGATTTAAAAGTTATTTGGGTTGGGGCAGGACGATTGAGGCCTCAGATCAAAGAATTAGACTCGACCCGACGTATAACTTTTTTAGAAACCCTAAGTCGCTGTGAAGTTTACAAACTACTGGGAAATACAAAATGTTACCTGTGCTTATCTCGGTGGGAAGGTGTTGGAGTTTCAAATTTAGAAGCTATTGCGGCTGGTTGTAGTGTGGTATTGTCTGACATTGCACCACATAGAGAAATATCAAAGGTAGCTGATGTAGAACTTGTAAGCCTATCAAGTGACGTGGATGAAATTGCCTCTTTGATCCAAAAGACTTTGCAACATTTTACAAGTAAGCTCTTAACACAGTTTTTCATATCAAAATATCAAAATAAAAACATGTTAAAAAAATACGATGAACTATTTTATGAATAGATAGGAAAAGCTGTGGATTAAAGAACAAATTGTACATCGGGGTAAACTTTGGACATTACCCTTATTTTACTTAGTGCGTATTTGCTCTTTATTTTTTAGAATCTTTGACATAATCAATTCAAAAGCTCCAATAACCCTGTATGCTAACAAAGGGTATTTCTACATTTCATATGGCAATAGACACTCCAATAATTGCATTTGATGAAGCATTTATGGGACTGGATAAAAAGTCTGCAGAGCATATTATTCGCCAAATTAATTACGAGTTTGATGTAAAGAATAAAAATATTGATCTAGTAATTATTTGCAGATTTGTTGAACAGAAAAATAAAAAAAATGGTAAATGTAGTAAAGTGCTTAGATAAAATACCATTGTATTATGGATTGGTGATGGTCCTTTGCGTGATTATACGATTTTGAAACAAAAGGTCACAATATAGATTTTATAAAATACGAAAGTCGTGACGCCGTATACTCAATGCTTGGGCGTTCTAAAGTATACATGTGCCTTTGGCATTGGGAAGGGATAGGCGTAGCAAATTAAGAAGCAATTTCAGCGGGTTGCCACGAAATATTATCTGAAATCTCCCCCCCATAAAGAAATAAGTGAAGTTGCTGATGTGGACTTAGTACCGCAAGATTACAGTCCGGACTTAATAGCCAAATTGGTTAAGGAAAAAGTAAGCTCGGATGATAGTCTACCAAAACGGAACTCCTTTTTAGAAAAATTCTCAAATGAAAAAATGGTAAGGGCTTATGAAAAATTATTCCTACAGTAAAAAGGAGATGAGTTGGGCTGTCGATAGAATTAAGCCGATGAATAATTCATATCTAATTAAAGTTATGTTTTATATAAAGCGCTTTTTGTTTTTCATGATTGGGCTATTGTCACTATTCAAAAATAAACAAATAATAAAAATTATTGTGACAGAAACCGAGTTCTACATTGACTACGGTTCAGAACGCGAAAATCTAATTTACAATATTACTGTTCAGAATACAATTAGTGAAGAGGTCGGCAACAAATTAACATGCCTAGAATACCTGTCAGTGTTCGCAATCTCGTGGAAAAATTATATTTATTATCCAAATAAGGTCCGCCGTTTAGTTCTCGCACAGCAGTTGTGTGAAAAACTACTTAACCAAGGTGTTATTACTGGCCGTCAGTTCGTAGCTTATGATGGTGCTAATTTTACACAAAGAATGATTACTCTTTGGTGTAAGCACAAAGGTATCAAGACGAAACGAATAAGGCGTTCAAATTGTGTTCCGGATGAGTCATACTTCGACGAAACCCATTATTATTCACCCTCATCTAAGCGGCAGATACCTGAAACTGAAGCTAATGTATTTGAGAACAGATACATGATATTTTATGAACCTTTATTCATTGGAAACCCTCAAGGCGGTCAATTATTTGGTTTTGAGTATACTTTGTTCTTTTATCTCTGCCACCGTAAATGGCGAGGAAAAAGCTTATATGTTCGACACCATCCACAGGTTCCTCGCTGGAAGATATTTTTCACAAAAGTTATACTGGGGAAAGAAAATATAGTTTCTAATAAGATTGATATACAGGAAATTAAAATTTTGTTACTTGTTTCCACGTATTCTACAACAATAGCTACGTTAGATAACGTAAAGCGCGTTCTTAACTTCAAATGCTAAATCACCTCTATTTCACATACGGGTTTTTACTTATTTTACAATTTAAAAAAGTTGTGGGTAATATCAGCTTGTTTTATATTGCTATACTTGCTCTTTTTATTGCTGACTGGAAAAGCATTAAAAAGCTGCTATCCACAAATGAATTTCGTTTTTTTACCAATTTATATTGGTCAGTTTGAGTTTGTTCTTTCTACTTCAAAATACTTTGTTCATTGGGAATATTGAAGTCCTTCAATACTCACTGCAATATATTTTTTGTATATTAATAGGCCTTCCAGTATTCATTGTTAGTTTTTCACAAGAGCGACTTGAATCTGTCGTGCGCGCAGTTCATAAAATCAATTATTATAATAATTACTAGGTCAATGGAGGCTCTATATGTTTGAAAATGCGACAGTTTTAATAACTGGTGGAACTGGTTCGTTCGGTAAAATGTTTACCCAGTTTCTTCTTAAAAAATTTAATTGTAAAAAGATAATAATATATTCTCGAGATGAGATGAAGCAATGGAAGATGGCTCAAGAGTTTGATAATTCTAGCCTGAGATTTTTTATTGGGGACGTTCGGGACACGAGGCGACTAGATCGCGCCTTCAAGGATGTTGACTATGTTGTCCACGCTGCAGCCACAAAAATAGTCCCAATTGCGGAGTACAATCCGTTTGAGTGTATCAAAACGAATATCAATGGGGCTATGAATGTGATTGATGCTAGCATGGACAATGGAGTTAAGGGCGTAGTCGCCCTATCAACAGACAAAGCTAGTAGTCCTATCAATCTCTATGGTGCAACCAAACTAGCTTCAGACAAGTTGTTTGTGGCTGGTAATTCTTATTCAGGATCAAAAGGCACAAAGTTTTCTGTGGTACGTTATGGTAATGTTATGGGTTCTCGTGGTTCAGTTATCCCACTGTTCCTTAAACAAAAATCTGAGGGTATCGTAAGTATTACTAATCCACAGATGACACGCTTCATGATATCTCTTGATGAAGCTGTAAGTCTCGTTGAACTTGCATTTTCAGATATGCATGGCGGAGAAATCTATGTAAAGAGAATACCATCTATGAGTGTGGCAGATATTGCTGCCGCTGTGGCTCCAGGCTGTGAGCAGAAAATAATTGGTAATAGGCCCGGTGAAAAGTTACACGAACAGATGATTGGTTTGGAAGATGCACCATTTACGCTTAAATACGATGGTTATTATAAAATCTTGCCCAACATTAACGAATGGCATAATGATCCGCTCCGAATGTCCGGTGGCAAACCTGTTGACCATGACTTTGTATACAGTAGTGAGAAAAATCAACAAAAAATGACAATAGACTTTTTAAGTGCATGGGTTGAAAAAAATCAGGCTAGTTTCGTAAAAATCTGAAATTTCATAGGTTTTCATAAAACTAGCATATAAAAAGGACACCCAAAAATAAAAGGCAGATGTTATTTAACCGACTGCGATACCAGTAATGTGCAATCTGCTTTCAATGTAGTTTCTGCCCTACACTTCGACGTTGTCAGTTCAAATATGCGCGATAAAATACGCAATAGTATGTCATATAATTTGTAAGGTGTTGAAGCGATTGGTGCAGCAATGGATAAGATAAATCAGCGATTAACCTCAAAGACACTAGAAGATAAAGTGCTAGAAACTGGGAAGCCTTTTTTAGCGATCTGCTCCGGTATGAGAGTATTAGCAGACACCAGATTTGAATTAGATTTACCATCATGAAGATAATATATGTAATTAATAATTTAACATTCCTTGTTTCACACCGCCTGAAAATCATAGAAATGCTGAGACAAAAGAATATTAATATTCATATAATATGCGGTATAAAAGATAAATCTGATCGGGAAAATAATGCTGAAGAGCTTTTGAAAAAGCTGGATATAAAAATTCATCGAGCTTCATTCAGGGGTTCTTCCAGAAACATTATTTTTGAAGGAATTGGGTTTTTAAAAGTTATTATGATTTCGTTTTATTTAAAACCCAATATTATTCATGGAATATCTCCAAAAGGGGTTTTGTATGGGGGCTTGGCTGGCAGAATTTTAGGAATCGAAAAAGTCATACTTTCCTTTAGCGGATTAGGTCAATTATATTCCAAAAAATTAACAACTATCACGACATTCATCCAAACTAGTTATGAAACTTTATTAAGGTTTGTAATGCTGTCGTCGCGTGTGCATTCAATTGTCCAAAATAATGATGATAAATATTTTCTACAAGAAAAACTTAAGGTTCCAGCTGATAGGGTCACCCTTATCAAGGGGTCAGGGGTAGATTTAACAATGATCGGCGATGCTAAGTGCTTCAAAAAGAAAAATGTAATACTTTTTCCAGCACGGGTTATCGTCGAAAAAGGTATTTATGAATTTTTTGAGGCAGCTACGGTTGTTAAAAATAAATACCCGAATTGGAAATTTATTGTAGCAGGAGACACTTCAGCTAATAATTTTAACGCAGTACCTTTGCAGACCCTTCAAAAATGGAATTCTACTGGCATAGTCAAAATATTGGGGCACGTCGAAAATATTTTTGACTACTACAAATGCGCTAAAATTGTGTGCTTACCATCTTTTTATAGAGAAGGATTACCCCTATCCTTAATTGAGGCAGCGGCACATGGATGTGTTGTGATAACAAGCGATAGTGTTGGTTGTCGGGACGCAATAATACCAATGGAAACAGGATTATTAGTACCCATCAGAGACACCTTGGCCTTGGCGGATGCTATGGAAAAACTAATTTCAGATCAAAACTTTTGGCTGAAAATGAGTGAAAGAGCAATAAAGTTAGCTGAAGAAGAATTTAATATTACACTTGTCGTTAAGACACATATGAAAATATACGGAATTACCTAGCCCAATGTGTAAAAAATGAAAATATAATCAGGCCTATCTATCACAACTTGCGTCAGAGGCGACAGAGATAAGGCGTGGTGATTTGTCTGAGATCAGGAATCCAGTTATGCTTTAATCTGTTAATAAGGACAGCTCTGTACGGCTTGCATTTGACTAAAAAGGCGTTTTACCCATCTCCGCCACTAGTTTTCGTGCACACGCAGCCGTATTATCAACAGCTAGGATTTAAATGGGATGATTTTCCTAATTCTGAAATGTACAATAAAAAAGCGATTAGTCTGCCGATGTTTGCCATTTTAGAGAGATATCAACAAAAATACATAATTGACCAGATTAAGGAGATATAGATGGCTAAATTTACATCGAAACTTGCTATAGGAACAGCAAACTTTGGCATGAACTATGGTGTTAACAACGTTGCAGGTAAATTATCAGATCGTGAGTTATCAAAAGTTTTAACCTCTGCGTGCGAATTTGGAATTAGAACTTTTGATACGGCTCAGGCCTATGGCGATAGTGAGATCCGCCTAGAACCATTCGTGCAACCTAATTCGGAGGTCATTACGAAAATTAGGGTTCCAATTGAAAAAAATTCTAAGCCAAACGAAGTTCGGGTAGCCGTCTTTGAAAGTCTTAAAAACTTAAATCTTGATAAACTATATGGTGTTTTAGTTCACAATCCTGAAGAATTGATTGGTATCCATGGATCTCAAATTCTAGGTCAGTTAGCTGAATTAAAAGAACAAAAGGTCATAAAAAAAATAGGTGTTTCCATTTATAGGCCAGAGCTTCTTGGTGAAATCATGAAGGTATTTAAATTAGATATTGTTCAAGTTCCATTTAATATATTTGATCAACGTATTCTTTTGTCTGGGTGGGCAAATAAATTGAAATCCAATTGTGTCGAAATACACGCACGATCTGCTTTTCTTCAGGGATTACTGTTGGTGGAATCAAAATTCTTACCAGAAAAATTTCAATCTAATTGGCCAGAATTATTTCATAAATGGTATGATTATCAAGTAGATATGGATGAGTCAGCAGATACAATTGCGCTGAACTACTGTTTGCAGCAGCCTTGGATAGACAAAGTAGTGGTAGGAGTGGATAGCGCTGACCAACTTAAACGGCTTTCTCTCATAGAGAAGTTACACATCAAAAATAATTTTTTTGGTTTTTCAGTAAAAGATGAAAATTTGATTGACCCATCAAATTGGAATAGACTTTAAATGTTGTTGCTAGGGTGTCGAGGTGATCATATATAAACCGTCTATGGCCGATTCCACCTTCATCAACCGCAAGCGTCGCCTGCTGAGGCGCTACCATTCGGAGGCAAAATCAAAACGCCAAACGGCATTCAAAAATTGGTGTGCATATTTGGAGGTGCCAACTGAAGTTTTCTGATTTCCCGAAACGAACTCCCCAACACTCTTAGCTCCACATAACTGACAATCTACAGGCTAGCCGCATCCTCGCAGACGTCACGGCGAGCGTCACCGAGTTGCAAAGAGACCCGATGGGTACAGCAGCCTCTAGAAATGGCGCTGCAGTCGCAATTTTAAATCGAAACGCGTTGGCATTCTACTGTGTGCCGGCTGATGAGTATCACGCGATGGTCGACAGGCTCGATGACATAGAATTAAGTGCCCTTGCTGAGGCACGCGGGGGCGAACCTTTGTCGAGGTGGACCTAGGTCATTTGTAGTCTGTAGTTCTCGAAATGCGCGATGAAGGTGTGGCAGAAACTAGGCCATCCGGCTCAAGCAAATTTAAGACAAAATAGTTCTGTGTCTCAATAATCTGCATGGATTTTCTGGCCAAATCATTCGCGCTAAAAATTGATTTTAGATCAAAATCAGCGGCGCTAGATACTGGTACCGCTTCATTGCAATGGACAACATGCGTCTTGTGCAAATCGTTTCAATTGGGAAACGGAAGTGCATTTTTGTTTTGAGAATTCCACCTACCTAGGAAATTGAATTCTTCATGGCTTGGTGCCTCAAATATAGGAACACTCCGCGCATATTTCACAGCACCAAATCCCAATTCACTGCAAAACAGTCTTTCGGGAGTTTACCGAAAAGTTAAATTCAAAATGACCAATTAACCTCAACTCGCCAGGCTATTACTCTGCTGCAGGCGAAACCGCTTGGATTTTCTGGCGGTCAACCTGGACGCGGGTTGCCTTGCCCATTAAGTCAAGCAAGACCCAGACGCGGGCGTCGCTGGCCATTTGCTCGACCGTGGCGATGAAATTTGCAAACGGGCCTGAGTGCATTTCCACGGATTGGCCTGCCTCAAACTTCTCCAGAGGCACCACCTTGCCGACACCGTCGCACCTAGCACGCAGGCCAGCTATAAGCGCCTCCGGCATGGGCTTGGGGCCTTCGGAAAAGCTGAGCATGCGAGATGTGCCGTAGGTCGAGTTTATCTGCCGCCACGGGGCTGTCTCGGGATCGCAGGCCACAAACATATATCCCGCGAATAGCGGCCGTATCACCGTCTCAAATTTGGCGGCCGTGCGCCGTGTCACCTCGTGCATTGGCAGAAATGTCTCGAACCCCTGCCGCTGCAGATTGCGCACAGCAATCTTATGGCTGTTAGGCTTAAACTGCACGATGTACCATGAGGTTGTGTTGGGTGTCGTCATGAAGTTTCCTGCGTTTTTCAATGTGCATAGGTTATTTTTCGCTCTGGGCCAAGTGGGCAATCACCAAGTCAGCCCTCACGTCCTAATATTGGATATTCCTGGCCAACTGGAAACCTTTGAGCGATCAGGGGGTTGGGGCTTCCGGTATGCAAAATATATGTGTAATTAAAATTATTAATAATTTGCTTAATACGTATGATAATTATTATAGAAAATATAGAATCTTATTAAATTTTTTTAACAAGGTTACTTTTCATTTAAAGGATTAATTAAAATGGAATCAAAGGTTCGAAAAGCAGTTTTTCCAGTAGCGGGATTAGGTACAAGGTTTTTGCCTGCGACCAAGGCAATGCCTAAAGAGCTTTTACCCATCATAGATAAGCCACTTATACAATATGCTGCTGAAGAAGC
>MDTF01013133.1_pt1 | contig 38576 bp, 38 predicted proteins | sample 811191 | NCBI WGS metagenome assembly MDTF01 (sample SAMN05326649, study PRJNA326480) | marine metagenome | isolation source: seawater | place: Southern Ocean | collected 2011 | reverse complement strand
GAGGGTGAGCTCTTGATAAAAATATTTGATGGCCTTTAAGTTCTTTTTTAACTTCATAACAGTATGCTTTAACTCTATCTCCTGTTTTTAAAATTTCTCTTGGAATAAGTTCATCTTTTTTAATAACACCTTCGGCTTTACCCAGGTCCATAATAACATTTCCATATTCTAATCTCTTTATAATTCCACTTAGTATCTGGCCTTGCTTATCTATAAAATCTTCATACTGTCTGTTTTTTTCAGCTTCTCTAACTCTGGTGCTGATCACTTGCTTTGCACTCTGTGCTGCGATACGCCCGAAATCTATTTGGGGTAATTCTTCAAAGAGTTTCTCACCTATTTTTAATTCTATATTTTTTGGCTCAATTTTTTTTGCTTCTTCTAGCGTTACCTCTCTTGCGGAATCTTCTACTTTTTCAACAATATCAAGAACCTTTTGAATTTTAATATCACCGCTTTCTCTATCAATAATGACTTCAATATTATTATCGTTTCCAAATTTTATAAGAGCTGCTTTTTGAATGGCACTTTCCATTGAACCTATCACTAATTCTTTATCTATGGACTTTTCATTAGCCACGGCTTCAACTATTCTTAAAAGTTCTAATTTATCTAATCCTCTATTTAACATTTTTATCGTTCCTAAAAAAAAAATGGGCTAGTGCCCATTTTGAAAATCCAATTGATTACTTGTGTTTTAAAAGAAAAATATGGTTTTTTCAAGATTACATTTTAAATAAGTCTATTTTATCAGTTTTTTCCCAGCTAAATTCTCCTTTATTTGAGGGCTTTCTACCAAAATGTCCATATGCCGAGGTAATTTCATATATAGGCTTATTTAATTTTAACATTTCTCGAATTCCTCTAGGTGAGAGATTAAAATTATCTTCAACAATTTTTTTTATTTTTTCAACTTTGTGCTCATCTCCATCAGCTAATTTAAGAAAAATTGACAAAGGTTTAGATACACCAATTGCATATGCTAATTGAATTAAACATTTTTCAGACACACCTGATGCAACAATGTTTTTTGCCAAGTATCTTGCTGCGTAAGCTGCTGATCTGTCGACTTTAGTAGGGTCTTTACCAGAAAAAGCCCCGCCACCATGAGGGGCGGCCCCACCATAAGTGTCTACAATAATCTTTCTTCCTGTTAAACCAGTATCGCCGTCTGGGCCACCAATTATAAATTGTCCAGTGGGATTAATATAAATTTCTTTAGTGTTTAAATCTGATAAATAATTTTCTGGAATAGATTTTTTAATATAAGGAAGAATTAATTCTTTAACCTTTTCTTGATTTAGATCTTTTGAATGCTGTGTTGATATTACAATTGATGCAACTTTAATCGGTTTGTCATCTTCATAATGCATTGTTACTTGACTTTTAGAGTCTGGTTCAATTCCTTTTAAGACACCACTTTTACGGTCATCTGCCATCAATCTTAGAATCTTGTGTGAAAAATGAATTGGTGCTGGCATTAGCTCCTCAGTTTCACTGCAAGCATACCCAAACATTATTCCTTGATCTCCCGCTCCTTCGTCTTTATTATCTTTTGAATCAACTCCCATTGCAATATCTGAAGATTGTTCATGTAAAAAAGTTTCTATATTAACTGTCTTCCAGCTAAACCCCTTCTGATCATATCCAATATCCTTTATACAATCTCTTACCTTTTGAATTAATTCATCTTTATTAATTTTAGGTCCTCTAGTCTCTCCAGCTAAAATAACTTTATTTGTTGTGGTTAAAGTTTCGCACGCTACTCTTGAAACTGGGTCTTTAGATAAATAAGAGTCGACCACCATATCTGATATTCTGTCACATACCTTATCTGGATGTCCTTCAGAAACTGACTCGCTGGTAAATAAATAATTATTATTTTTCATTTTCTTTTTTAAAAATTTTATAGATTAATAGATATGTAAATAAAAGAATAAAAAAGATCAAATCATTTTTATTTTTGTATTTTGATTTTATCAACGGCACACTAAACTCTATATTTCCAGCTTCATTGATGTTAAGCTTTTTTATTACCTCCCCTTTGTTATTAATTATCGCACTAATACCTTTGTTTGCTGACCTTATTAGAAAAGAGTTTTGTTCAATAGCTCTGAATATTCCTTTAGCAAAATGTTGGTGTGGACCTATTGTATCGCCAAACCATCCATCCTCGGAAATATTAACAATTAAATTTGTATTACGATCAGCTTTTTGTATTAGACCTGAGAATATAACTTCATAGCAAATCATCGGTAAAATATTCAAATTATCCAAAACAAGGTTTTCTTGTTTATTTCCTTTTAAAAAAGAACCGTGTCCCTCTGTTATTTTTTTAAAACCAAAATTATTTAAAATATTTTCTAATGGTAAAAATTCACCAAAAGGAACGAGCTTTTGTTTGTCATATTGTTGAATAATTTCAAAATTATTATTGATGATAACAAAGCTATTATAATATTGACCTTGTTCTTTATCTAATCTGTTGATTCCAAATGCAATAAAATTTTTATCACTAAAATTTTTAGAAATTATTTCTTTTAACTCTAAAACTTCATCATAACTATAACCACTCAAAGGACCCTCTGGCCAAATAAATAGGGTCTTAACTTTTTTATTTGGCTCACTATATCTTACTAGTTTTTTTAAGCGCTCTTCAATTTCGTTGAGGGAAAGACCATATTCTAAGTCAAAATTTGGAGAAACTACTTTTATATTAAATCTTTCGATTTTGGATTTTAAAAATAAATTATTTTGGTTAATAGAATGGTTTCCATAAATATAAAACATAAAAAAAATAAGAAAAATAGGTGAAATTAAAAGTATTTTTTTTTTAATATTTATCTTAAAAAATAAAACTGCCGGAAAAGTAAACAACGTTATTACAATCAAATTAAAAGCAAATAACCCAATTAAATTCAAAATTTGAATAATTTCTGTAGCCCACGAAAAGCTATATGCCCACAGATTCCATGGAAATCCAGTTAATATTTTGGCTCTAATAAAATCGGAAAACGCTAAAGCTCCAGAAAAAATTAATATCGAAGAAAAATTTAAATTTAAATAAGGACCAAATGCTAACGTTGTAAGACTAATAAATAAGCTTAAAAATAGCGGTATAATTATTAAAGCTAGCGGAATTAAGAATTTAAAATTTTCATCGAAAGTCAACGAATGTGTTATCCAAAATATTCCACTTAAATAAAAACTAAATCCAAATATAGTTCCAAAAATAAATAAGTTTTTTTTATAAGGTTTTTTTCTATAAACACTTCTAGATTTTTTTTTTATGAAAATAATAAGATAAAAAAAAACAGGTAGTATTACGAAATTTATTAGTGTGAAGTTAAATGGCTGGAATGAAAATACTGTTAAAGAACCGAGCAGGAATGGAATTAAATATAAAACTAAAAACCGGTTGTTTAGATATCTTTCAAACATTTAATATAAGCAATTTAAAAAATTTTCTTCAGCTATCTTCATTTTTTTAAAATCTTTTATGCGTTTATGGTCATAACCAAATAAATGAACGATTCCATGCACCCAAAGTTTATTAAATTCTGATTTAAATTTTACTATATTTTTTTTTTCCTGGATTTTACTTATATTGATAATTATATCTCCCAAATAAATCTCTTTTTCTTTTTTTAATTTGCTTAATAATTCTTTTTTTGTATAAAACGGAAATGACAAAACATCAGTAGATTTATTTTTCTTTCTAAATTTTAAATTAAGTTTTTTAATTTGTTTGCTTCCTGAAAGTAACAAAGTGCAAAAAATTACATTTTTATTGTGGCTTTTATTTTTTTTGTTATAAATACTAATTTTTTTATCAATAAAGTTAGTAGGATTTTTAATATAACGTAACCAACTAATGTTAGCTGTAATCACATTAATCTTGATCATTAATGTTTTTTTTTTGATAAGCTCGTATAATTTTTGAAACCAGTGGATGTCTTACAACATCATTGTGATCAAATTCTATAATTTTAATCTCCTTAATATTTTTTAAAATATCTTTTGATTTAATTAAACCAGAATGAGATTTATTTATTAGATCTACCTGAGTTGGATCTCCGTTGACTACTAGTTTTGAATTTTCACCTATTCTGGTTAAAAACATTTTAATCTGAGTTTCTGTTGCATTTTGCGCTTCATCCAATATTGCAAAACTATTTTTTAAAGTTCTACCTCTCATAAATGCAAGTGGGGCTATTTCTATTTCACCAGTTTCAATCTTTTTATCTATTTTATCGGCTCCAAATAATTCATATAAGGCGTCATACAATGGTCTTAGATATGGATCCACTTTTTCTTTCATGTCTCCTGGTAGGAAACCAAGTTTTTCACCAGCTTCTACAGCCGGTCTTGATAAAATGACTCTTTCTATTTTTTTTTCCATTAATAAAGTTATTGCAACAGAAACAGCTAAAAAACTTTTTCCAGTGCCTGCTGGTCCAAGTGACATTACGATATCATTTTCTTTAAGAGCTTTAATATAGTCTGACTGCTTTTCAGATCTCGCTATGACTGATTTCCTCGGTGTTTTAATTAATTGTTTAAACGATTTGACGTTTGAATTTTCTAATTCCATATTTTTTTTTACAGATAACAGTATATCCTCTTTTTCAATAATATTTGTTAAAGTATACTTATTTATTAAAAATTTAATAGCCTCACAAAATATCTCTAGCTTATCTTTATTTCCTTTACATGTTATAGAATTTCCTCTGAAAAAAACATTGGTGCTTGTTAGTTTTGAGAGTTGCTTTAAATTTTGATCAAATTGACCAACGATTGATAGCAGCATTTCGTTGTTTGTAATTTGTATATTTAAAGTTTTATTATCAATTTTTTTAATATTTAAATTTTGGTCAAATTTGTTGAGTTCCAACATATCTTTAAGCTGCGAAATCTTTTTTATTTACTTCGTTAATAATATCTCCAAACATTGTATTGTGATTAATATCTTTTATTTTAATTTTCTTGATACTTCCTGTTATGTTTTCATTGCTTGAAACAATTACAGAGTTATAAAATTCGTCTCTTCCAAAATAATTATTTCCAACCTTAGTTTTATTTTCAAATAAAACAAGCAAAGTTGTATTTAGTAATTCTTCTCTGTAAAGTGTTTTAATTTTATTAGCAGTTTCTTGAAACTGAATAAGTCTCTTTTTAGAAACATTGCCATCAATTTCTTCTAAACTTGCTGCAGGAGTTCCTGGTCTTGCATTATAAATGAAAGAAAAAGAATTAATGAATTTTACATCCATCATCAGTTCAATTGTTTTTTTAAAATCATCCTCATTTTCACCTGGATAGCCAATAATAAAATCACTTGAAAATTTAATATCTGGTTTAACTTTTTTTAATCTATTGATTTTATCAATATAGTCTTCGATTGTATGCTTTCTATTCATGCTTTCTAAAATTTTATTAGATCCACTTTGAACAGGTAGGTGAATTAGTGGCATTAATTTTTCACATTCACTATGTACTTCTATAAGATCGTCTGTGAGATCTCGAGGATGTGATGTTGTATATCTTATTCTTTTAAGATCTTTAATTTTAGCAATTTCATAAATTAAATGTGATAATTTTTTATCTTGATAATTGTATGCATTAACATTTTGTCCTAAAAGTGTAATTTCTTTTGATCCATTTGCAACAAGCGCGTTAGCTTCTTCAATTATTTCATTGATAGATCTAGAATACTCTCCGCCTCTAGTATATGGAACAACACAGAATTTGCAAAATTTATCACAACCTTCTTGAATAGTTAAAAAAGATGAAATTTTGTTGTCAGAATTTCTTATCATATTTAGTTTATCAAATTTTTCTATCACATCGAATTCCGTTGAATTAATTTTTTTAGAACTTTTTTCTAAATTTAAAATTGTTTCATTAATTTGATGATAAGATTGAGGGCCAATAACTGCGTCTATATATTTTTCTTTTCTGAGCAGAATTTCTCCTTCGGCTTGTGCTACACAACCAGCTACTAAAACGATAGGTTTTTTTTTGTTTCTAAATTCTTTCTTTAATCTACCAATGTCATGATAGACTTTATCTGTTGCCTTTTCTCGAATATGACATGTGTTTAGAATGTAACAGTTGGACTCAAGAAGATTATCAGTTGGAAAATAATTAATTTTTTTTGCTAAATCTAAAATACGATTACTATCATATTCATTCATTTGACAGCCAATAGTTTTGATGAAAATTTTTTTATGCAATTTATTTTTTAGTTTTTGTGCCGTACAGTTCTAGTTTATGATCAACTAATTTATAGCCTAATTTTTTTGCAACTTCATTCTGTAATTTTTCAATATCTTTATCAACAAACTCTATAATTTCACCGCTATTAACATCTATCAAATGATCGTGATGTTCATCGGGAGATTGTTCGTATCTAGCTTTACCGCCTTTAAAGTCATGCTTTTCTAAAATACCAGCTTCTTCAAAAAGTTTTACAGTTCGGTAGACTGTTGCGATACTTATCTTTTTATCAACCTCAATTATTCTTTTGTGTAGTTCATCAACATCAGGATGATCTTTTGTTTCAGACATTACTTGAGCTATAATTTTTCTCTGGTCTGTTAGCCTCACTCCTTTAGCTTTGCACTTCTCTTCTATAGAATTCATATATGTTAACAATCTAACTTAAATATAATGGTTTAATCAATTTTTTTTGAATTAATTTTTTTTTAATTAAAAATTCAATATTATCAAGGTTAAATTGACCAAGATCTGAATTTTTAAATCCAAAATAATTAATCTTTTTAGACAATTTTATTCCTTTTACGACCGCTAGTGAAATACGTATCAATGAAAAGCTACCTGGCCCAATATTAACCAATACCGAAAAATTCTGATCTAGAATTACTTTGTGTTTTTTTACTAAATTGAATATGTTGGTCACAAGCTGGTCTTTGCTATTAATTTTATTGTCAAAATTAAATACAAAAAAATTACTATCAATCTTTAAGCCAATTTTATCGTCTTTGCCTATGCAACTTAAAATAAGAAAATCTTTAATCACTTCACTCTTTATAACTGTATTGTTCATACAAAACAATTTGTATTCAAATAACTCACTAGATGCAATTGATGACTTTGGGATAATTTCTTTGATGTATCATAGATTTGAAGAGAATAAATATCCATCAACAAATATCCGGATTAATGATTTTATTAAACAATTAAAAATAATTGAAGAAAATAACATTGAATTTGTAAATCCTAGAAATTTTGAAGTAGATTTAAAAGAAAAGAAAAAAAAAAGAAAAATTTTACTAACTATTGATGATGCTTTTTTATCTTTCTATGAGAATGCTTGGCCTATTCTTAAAGAAAAAAAAATACCATTTATTTTATTTGTTAATACTCGAGAAATTGGATCTTTTAACTATATGAGCTGGGAACAAATTAAAATGATTAGTGAAGAAAATTTTGTTGAAATAGGAAATCACAGTCATTCTCATGAATACTTAGTTGACGAAAAAAATGATTTTATAAAAAATGATATTAAAAAATCTATGGATATTTTAAAAGAAAAATTAGGACAAAATTCAGATTTCTTCTCATATCCATTTGGTGAATATAGTTTGGACTTTAGAAATATTATTCAATCATTGGGATTTAAATATGCTTTTGGTCAACACTCAGGTGTAATTGATGAAACAAAAAATTTTTATGAATTACCAAGATTTCCAATTAATGAAAAATACGGAGAGTTAAAAAGATTTAGATCTTTAACTAAAACTCTTCCTTTTAAATATAAAAAAATTATACCTGAAGAAAAATACCTTCTAGACATAAAAAATCCACCTGTAGTCAAAATTGAATTTTTTGAGAACATTAAAAATCTTAAATTATTAAATTGTTACTCTAATGAGGGTGACAAATGGAGGCAGTCAAAAATTAAATTTGTTAAGAATAATATTCTTGAAATATCGATAATAGAAAAATTTATTGGTGAACGTGGGCGAATAAATTGCTCCTTGAAAGATTCAAGTGGATTTTGGCGGTGGCTTGGTATTCAGTTTGTTGTAAGTGAAAATAATTAAGAACTTAATTGTATATTCTTGATTGAGTTAACCAATCTTACTGGCTCAAAGTCAGATAAATTATTTTGTTTTATAATTTGATTTAGTATCTTTATATATTCAGAGCCTGTTTGAGCATAATTGTTCAGAGTATCTGTTAGATCTAAACCACTTATTATTTTATCTTTTTCTCTTAAACTCATTCTCTTTTCTCGAAATTTTACATAACTTTTATGCGTATTAAGATTGTTTTGGTAAGCTTTTACTGAAGCTCTTAAAATGGGAAATTTTAAAATTTTATGATTTTTATTAACTCCCCTGTCCAATGGCTTAATTCCTTGTCCACTCCATGTCCATTGACCATACATAGCGTTACCTTCGAGAGCGAATCTAGATGTACCCCAGCCGCTTTCCTTGGCCGCCTGGGCAAGTGCAATAGAAGTTGGTATAATATCCATTCTCACTAGCAATTCTTTTATATTACCTTTTTTAACTTTGTATTCTAAAAGCTTTTGTCTAAGCCATTGTTTTTCTAAATCTGTTGTGAATTTTTTATCCGCTACTCTTTTTAATTTTTTTCTATCAGCACGAATTCTAGCATTTTCAGCAACAATTAGAGGTAAAACGATTTTAATAAAAGTTTCTTTTTTAAGCCTTACGCTTTGCAACTCGTCTAAATCTTTTGGGAACTGAGTAAAATATATAGGTTTTACAAGTTTATTGCTTCTTACTTTTCTTAAATCATAATTAACATCTTTGAATAAATTTAAAACAGTTTCTGTTTTTAAGTTTAGATCGGGAAGAATTACTTCAGCAACGTTGTTATTATTTATCTTTAATTCTGGTTTTACTTTTTCTTTTTTTACTCGAGCTTTAAGTTTAGGATTGATTATTTCCTTTTTTGCTTGAACTTTAGGTTTGATTATTTGCTTTTTCGCTTGAACTTTAGGTTTGATTATTTCCTTTTTTGTTTCAACTGTTTTAATAGGACCTATATCTGAAAATTGACTTGTGCTGCTAACTATAGCTGTAGTTATCCCTACTATAACGAAGAAACCAATAATTACATTCTTTGCATTTTTTGGATTAATTTTTTGGTTATAAATGGTATAAAATATTTCAGTGAAAGAATTTCCAAAAAATTGATAAAATGTGCTTCCTAATTTAGGTATAATATTTAAAAAATTTAGCCCGGCTTTTCCAATATTCTTCCATAGTTCTCTCAGAATATTATTTAAATTTCTAATGACGTCATACTTAAAATTTTCAATTTTTCTTAAAAGTCTATTTTTGTCCTTAATTCTATCTTCTTTAAAATCAATAAAGCTAGTTTTGAGTCTTGAAGCTGGTTTAATTAAATTTTCTTTTACAAAACTAATTTTATAATCTTTTGGTATTGCAATTTTGTTTTTTCTAAGAATTAGTTCTAATTGACCTGTAGTTAAATTCTTTTTACTTTTGATATACTCTTTAATATCCTTAACATTATAAATGTAAGCTAGTTCTACTAATTTATCTCTATAGCTTAATTTTTTTTTCATATTTATACCGATTCAACCGAATTAACTTCTTTGACGTAATGTTTTAAGAGATTTTGAACACCCTGTTTTAAGGTCATTAATGAACTAGGGCAACCTGAACAACTGCCTTGTAGTTCAACTTTGACAACACCGTTTTCAAAAGATTTAAACTTTATATCTCCTCCATCTTTTGCCACAGCTGGTCTTACTTTGGTATCTAAAACTTCAATTATTTTACTCACAGTTTCGTTTTTACTGTTAATATTATTATTAAAATTAGAATTTTCCTTACCTGTTAATATCGGGTCGCTATTTTTTTCAAAATAGTGATTTAAATGGGATATAACCATTGGTTTTAACTCATCCCAGGAAATATCTTTCGATTTTTTTACTGATAAAAAATTTTTTGAAAGAAGGATAAGTTCAACACCTTTAAAATCTAGAAGCTCTTTAATAAAAGGATTTGATATTTCGTTGATTTTATTTTTTTGAAATTCTTCTGTTCCTGCTTCTGAAATAATTTTTTCAGATAAGAATTTTAAAGAATCTGGATTAGGCGTTTGTTCTATTTGTATCATATAGCTCTTATATTATATCAAACCAACTTTATCACGTATATTCTTTATGTTTTCCTCAGCTATTATGTTAGCTTTTTCACTTCCTTCCTTTAAGATAGCTTTAAGATGAGATTTATCGTCCAATAACTTTTTAATTTCTCTACCAATAGGTGTAATTTCATTTATCAACATTTCTGCTAACTTTGTTTTTAAAAAAGAATATTCCTTTCCCGCCATTTCATTAAGTACTGTTTCCATGCTATTTTTTGAAACTTCTGAGTAAATAGTTAATAAGTTTAGTGCCTCTGGTTTTTTTTCTAATGATTTCAAATCATCTGGTATAGGCTCAGAATCTGATTTAGCTTTTTTAATTTTCTTATTAATCTCGTCAGTAGTATCTTTTAAATTAATTCTTGAATAATCTGACTCTTCCGATTTACTCATTTTTTTTGTTCCATCTCGCAAACTCATTACCCTAGATATGTTTTTAGAAATCAATGGTTCTGGAAGTGGGAAAAAATTTTCACAGTTAAAATCTTTATTAAATTTTTGAGCAATATCTCTGGACAACTCTAAATGTTGCTTTTGATCTGCCCCAACAGGCACATGGGTAGCTTTATAAAGAAGTATATCTGCTGCCATCAAGTTAGGATAAATATATAAACCTACGCTGGCTTTTTCTTTGTCAGATCCAGCTTTATCTTTAAACTGTGTCATTCTATTCAACCAGCCGATTTTAGACACGCAATTTAAAATCCACGCTAGTTCAGTATGGCCTGACACAGATGACTGATTAAAAATAATGCTTTTAGTAGGATCAAGATTCATGGCTAAAAAACTGGCTGTTGTCTCAAGAACATTATTATTTAACTCGCTTGGTTTTTGAAAAACAGTCATAGCATGCAAATCTACAACACAATAAATGCATTCCATTTCCTTTTGCAAAGAAACAAAATTTTTTAGCGCTCCTAAATAATTACCTAAATGCAAATTACCAGTAGGTTGTACACCAGAGAAAACTAATTTTTTTGTATTCATTTAATTTGTTTTATAATTTTTAATTTTTAATATTCCTAATATTCTACACGATAACAAATAAACAACTCCTGTGAAACCTACAATTCCTATTAGATAAAATGCTTTGTAATTATACATATAATCCAAGTTACTTGAGTATTTTTCTAATGCTAATATTAAAATAAAAGACATTATAATTGTGGAAATTAATATTTTTAAAAAGCTGACTAATAGTTCTTTTTTTATAAGCAGGGATTTTTTTTCATTTAATAAATAAATATAAATAATGACACCAACCCATGTCGACATAGAAGTTGCTATAGGAATAATAATAAATCCTACAGTAGGAAAAAAGCTTAAACTAATTGTAATATTTATTATCACTATAAATAAAGAAATATAAAAAGGGGTTTTAGTATTATTTCTGGCAAAAAAGAAATTTGATAAAATTTTGATTAAAGCGAATGCTGGAACCCCAAAACCGAAATATTTTAAAGTATCTGCTGTCATCGTGACGTCTTTTATTGAGAAAGATCCATAACCAAATAAAGCATTTACTATTTCATTTGATGCTAAAATTAAACCGAGGCTTGCTGGTATGGATAACAGCAGAGAAAGTTCAAAAGATTTATTTTGAATATTTGATAACTGAGTTATATTTTTATTTTTATATGCTTTTGAGAGCACAGGAAGTGAAATGGTTCCGACTGCTATTCCAGCAATAGCTAAATTTATTTGATAAATACGGTCTGCATAATACAAATATGAAACTGCTCCAGCCTCAAATGAAGCAATGATGGTTCCAATTAAAATATTTATTTGAGTTACTCCAGAAGATAATACACTGGGTAAAAGTTTTTTAAAAAAAATATTTATTTTCTTATTTTGCTTTATTTTAAAATTTATAATGGGTTTATAAAATTTATAAGTTACATAAATTAAAAAGAAAAGCTGCAATATTCCTGCTAATGTAACTCCGTAAGATAGCTGCTTAGCAAAATTAAAATTATAAAAATAAGATATAATAAGACTTAAAATTAGAACTACATTTAATATAATTGGGGCAGCTGCAGCTGCAGCAAACTTATTGTAGGAGTTCAAAATTGCAGAAAAAAAAGAAGATAAGCTAACAAACACAAGGAATGGAAATGTAATTCTTGTAAATTGAACCGCCAAATCAAATTTTATAGAATTTTCACTAAACCCAGGTGCGATTATGTAAACTAAATGTGGTGTAAAAATTTCAACAATTGTAACAATAAAAATGAGAACTAGTAATAATATATTTAAAACTTCGTCAGCAAATTTTTTACCTTTTTTTCCGTTTTCTATCCTCGCAGAAGTATAACTGGGTATAAAAGCTGCATTAAAAGTTCCTTCGGCAAACAATCTTCTAAAAGTATTAGGTAGTCTGAAAGCAACAAAAAATGCATCGGCAAAGATTGAGGTTCCAAGAAAAATAGCTATTAAAATATCTCTGAGATAACCTAAAACTCTACTGATTAAAGTAAAAAAACTAAATACTGAAGCTGAAGAAAGAAGGTTCATATATATTCTTAATTAGGCCATAAATTTTTAGTGAATTATCATTTTTTATATTACATACTCATTTAACTAAATGCCAAAAAAAACAGAGATTGATCATTATACAGATAAAGAAGCTCTTGATTTTCATATAAAAGGGAAGTCAGGCAAAATTGAGATAAACTCTTCAAAACCTCTAACAACAAAAAGAGATCTTTCTCTTGCTTATTCACCTGGTGTTGCTGCTCCTGTAAGAGAAATAGCTAAAAATCCAGAGCTAGCTTATGATTACACAAGTAAAGGAAATTTAGTTGCAGTAATTAGTAATGGCTCGGCAATCTTGGGCTTAGGAAATCTTGGCTCATTAGCTTCTAAACCAGTAATGGAAGGAAAATCTGTTCTATTTAAAAGATTTGCTGACATAGATTCTATTGATATTGAAATTGATAGCAATAATACTGATTCAATTATTGAGACAATAAAAAATATCAGCGGTACATTTGGTGGGATTAATCTTGAAGATATTGCTGCACCTGATTGTTTTATCATTGAACAAAAGCTCAAGGAAGTTCTTGATATTCCAGTATTTCATGATGATCAACATGGTACGGCCATTATAACTACGGCCGCACTTATTAATGCTTTAGATATTTCAAAAAAGAAAATTTCAGAAGTTAAAATTGTTGTTAATGGAGCCGGTGCATCTGCTCAAGCCTGCTCTAATTTATTTAAGAGTTCTGGCGTTAAGAATGAAAATATAATCATGTGTGACAGTAAAGGAATAATTTATAAAGGTAGAGAAAAGGTCGATCAATTTAAATCAGCTCACGCAGTAGATACTAAACTAAGAACATTAGATGAAGCAATAAAAGGGGCAGACGTGTTCTTGGGATTATCGGCCAAAGATGTGGTTAGTAAAGATATGATAAAATCAATGGCAAAAAATCCTATTATTTTTGCTTGCGCAAATCCAGATCCAGAAATAAAACCAGAATTAATTAAAGAAGTTAGAGCTGATGCAATTATTGCAACGGGTAGATCGGATTACCCAAATCAAGTGAATAATTTAATAGGTTTTCCTTATATTTTTAGAGGTGCACTTGATGTAAGGGCAAAAGCAATTAATGAAGATATGAAAGTTGCTGCTGCAAAAGCGATAGCTCTATTAGCAAGAGAAAATGTTCCTGATGAAGTAGTAGCAGCCTATGGGGGTGATAGACCGAGATATGGTAAAAATTATATTATCCCATCTACTTTTGACCCACGATTAATAAGTGTTATACCGGCGGCGGTTGCGGAAGCTGCAATGAAAAGTGGTGTTGCGAGAAAAAAAATTGAAGATTTTGATGCTTATAAAGATCAACTATCAAATCGATTAGACCCCTCCATGTCCTTGATGCAGGGGATAAACGCTAAAATCAGAAAAAATCCAAGAAGAGTAATTTTTGCTGAAGGTGAAGATGAAAATATGCTTAAAGCGGCTATTGAGTTTGGAAGAAATAGGTTAGGTACACCAATATTGATTGGAGCCGAAAAAAGAATTAGAGAACAATTAAAAAAAATAGGTTTAGATGAAAATTATAAAATTGAAATTGTTAACTCCACAGATAAAGATAAAAGAAAAAAATATGTTAAACATTTATATAAAAAATTACAAAGAGAAGGTCAGTTAGAAAGAGATGTTGATAGATTGGTTCGAAATGATCGTATAGCTTGGGGTTCTTCAATGATTGCGTGTAAAGATGCTGATGCAATGGTAACGGGAAATATAAGACATTACGCAGCTTCGATTGAAAAACTTAAAAAAGTTGTAGAACCTCGATCTGGTGAAGAAATTTTTGGTATGACAATGATTGTTTCAAAAGGAAAAACAATCCTAGTGGCAGATACAAATGTTGAAGATTTTCCATCCTCTCAGAGATTGGTGAAGGTGTCTAAGTCATGTGTACGTGTTGCACGATTATTTGGTTTTGATCCTAAGGTTGCTTTTTTATCTCACTCCACTTTTGGAAAGCCAATTTCAAAAAATACTAAACATGTAAGAGACGCAATCGAAATGTTAAAAAAGGAAAAAGTTGATTTTGATTTTGATGGTGAAATGCAGCCTGATGTTGCTTTAAATCCAATGTATCAAGAAATTTATCCTTTTTCAAAAATTGTTGGTAATGCAAATATTTTAATTATGCCTGCTTTGCACAGCGCAGCAATCTCAACAAAACTAATGAAAGTTTTTGGTGGAGGTAAATTAATTGGACCACTTTTAATAGGTTTAGGACTACCAATTGAAGTTGCCCCCTTGAGAGCAAGTACGTCTGAAATACTAAATTTAGCATCAATTGCTTCTTATTCTTCAGGTATAATTGATTACTCTAATTAAATTTTATTTCGACTTAATTCTGAAACTAAATAAATTGAAGGAAAGATTTCTCCAACATCATAAATTTTATTAGCTTCATTAATTACTTCTTTTTTTTCTTCATTATCCATGGCGATTCCAAAAATATAAATATTTTTATTAATGGTCTCGAGAGTATAATTTCTGGATTTTGTTTTTTTATTAAAAATTAAAGCAGATCTTAACTGACTTGTAATTAGAATATCTTTTGCCGTACTCTTAAAACTACTATGACCTCTTATAGTCACTGCGTTTTTAACAGACCGCGTGCCTTTAGTTTCCCAAGCCATTTTAGTTATTTTAATTTTTTCTTCTGGTTCATTAACTTTTCCTGATAAAAATATTCTGCCATCTATTACTTCGGATTGGATAGTTAAAAAATACTTTTTATCTGTTAAAGCTAATCTGGTAGTCAAACTTTTTTGCATTATGGTGTCATCGATTTGCATACCGATTGTTCTTGGATCAAAAGTAATATCAACACCAGCGCCAAATTTACCTACAGATGTGCACGATGTTAAAATAAGAATAAGTAAAATATTAATTATTTTTTTCATTTTTTATATTTAAGCATATTTGATACACTTTTTTTTTATTAACTTTTTCAGTTTCTATAATTAAATTAACAGTATCTTTTAAACTATATTTTTTTAAATATTTTTTTGCTTTGTTAACAATTTTTTCTTTGTCTATATGGTTTTTCTTAAATTTTTTTTCAGAAATTACTACGGTTAGTTCACCTTTAATCGGGATTTTGAACATTTCCATATTATCTACTTCTTCTCTGTAAAAAACTTCATACATTTTCGTTATCTCTCTTGCAACCATCAGTTTTCTACCAGAAAAATATGTCTTAAATTTTTTTAAATAAAAGTTGATTTTTATAGCTGGAATAAAAAAAACCTGTGAAAATATGTGTTGTGATAATGAAGAGAGTGTTTTGTCTAATTCATTTTCTGTTTTTGGTAAAAATCCATAAAACAAAAATTGATCTTGAAAACCAGAAACGCTCATTGCAGAAGTAATTGATGAAATACCTGAGATTGGGGTAACTCTAATTTTTTTTTCTAGACACTGGTTTACTAGCAAACGACCTGGATCTGATAATAAAGGTGTTCCCGCATCAGAGATAAGTGACAAAATTTTGCCTTCTTCAATATATTTTATAACACTTGAAATTTTTTTTTTCTCATTGAACTTATGATACGAGATTAACTTTTTTTTAATTTTTAAATGATTTAATAATTTTAACGATCTTCTTGTATCTTCACAAAGAATAATGTCTGAATTTCTTAATACATCAATAGCTCTTAAAGTGATATCATCGAGGTTTCCAATAGGGGTTGAAACAATATATAAGTTATTAGGTAATAGTTTCATTATATGAAAAATAAAATAATTTTAGTTTTAGCTTATATAATAATTTTTTTTAACTCTAATCTTTTAAGTGAAGAAAATGAAAAAATTTTAAAGATAGGCCTACTTGCTCCATTAAGTGGAGTTTATAGCGAATTAGGTAATTCTCTTTTATATTCGCTTCAGCTAGCCCTAGAAGAAATTGACGATAAAGATGTTTATATCGTTCCAAGAGACTCGGGATTTAATAACAAAGAAAAACTTAACGCTGCTATTCAAGATATTAGATCACAAGGAATTAAAATTGTAATTGGCCCAATTACTTATGACGAATTTGATGAAGTAAAAAAATATAACGATTTAGTTTTTATTTCTCCCTCTAATATTGATCCTGAATTTACTAACAACATTATAAGTATTGGGGTGAGTTTAGAATCACAGTTGGTAGCTTTAATGGATTTCATTAAAAAGCAGAAAAAAAATAAAACTGTTATAATGTATCCTGAAAATCAGTATGAAGATTTAATTGAAAAAAAAATAAAAAGCCTCAACTTAAACAGTGTTAGAACATTTACATATAGTCCAAATCCAGAAATCCTAACAGGTGAAATTGAAATTTTAACTAACTATTCTCAAAGGAAAAAAAGTTTAGAATTACGAAAAAAAATGTTTGAAGATAAAGATGATGAAGAATCGATTAATCAATTAGCAAAACTAGAACAACTTTACACCTTGGGTAATGTTAATTTCGATTCCATAATTATTATTGATTTTGGCAATAATCTTAAAAGTGTTTTAACATCGTTAGTTTATACAGACGTAGATCAAGATAACATTTTATTTACAACAATAAATCAATGGTTTGATGAAAGTATTTTTTATGAAAAAACAATAAGAAATTTATATTATCCTTCTGTTAATTATAAAGAATTCAAAAAATATAATAAAAATTACTTTAATAAATTCGGGTCGTACCCTAATGAAATTACTATTTTAACTTACGATGCATTAGGTTTGATTTATTATGCGTGGAAGAAAAATGGCAAAATTGGATCGGTAAATGATTTTCTATTTAAAAATAAAATTAAGGGCAAGATGGGGACTTTTAGTTTCAAAAATAAAAGTGTGATTCATGAATTGAATATATACAAAACAGATAAAAATAAATTTATAAAATTTTAATTTTTTTTTTCAATTTCTTAAATGCAATGAATCTATGATCCATTTTAATTTTTTTTAATTTTGGCATTTGGCCAAATGTAATTTTTTTTTTTTTTGGTATAAAAATTGGGTCATATCCAAAACCTTTATTTCCTAAAATTTTATTTGAAATAGTTCCATTAATTTTTCCTTCTAAGGAAATTACTTTACCACGTGGATACTTATATGAAAGGCTACATACAAAAATAGCTGATCTATTTTTTTTTTTTTCTAATTTTTTTAAAATAAACTTCATGGCTTTGGAAAAACCACCTTTTTTTTTTGCTAGTCTGGCAGAGTGGATGCCGGGCTTATTATTTAAAGCTTTAATACACAAACCAGAATCATCAGAGATTACGGGGAAGTCTACAAATTTTGAAAAAAAATTAACTTTGAGTTTAGAATTTGACATAAATGTCTTCCCTGTTTCTTTGGGACTTTTTATCTTTAAGGTTAAAGGTGATATTTTTTTATATTTTTTTGAGATCAAATAAGCAATTTCCTTAAATTTCCCATTGTTATGTGTCCCTATTAAAATTTTTTTCATTTTGACCTAGTAATTTTTTAATTTCTTACTATATAGCAGTTAAATGAATGATAATAATAATAAAAATGAACATCTGGATGAATTAGAAAAAGATGATCTTGATACTTTAAAACAAAATTCACTGCAAGAATCAGAGACAAAGACTGTAGAGAAAAAACTTGAAGAATCAGAGACAAAGACTGTAGAGAAAAAACTTGAAGAAACAGAAGAAAAATTATTGAGATCACTTGCAGAAATTGAAAATCAAAGAAGAAGATTTGAAAAAGAAGTTAAAGATGCTTTTGAATTTGGTTCATTTTCTTTTGCTAAAGAAAGTTTAGCAATTCTTGATAATCTTCAAAGAGCTAAAGAAGCAATTAAAAATGATGAAAAACTTAAAGTGAATGTAGACTTAGATAAATTTTTAGATAATATAACTATTGTAGAAAAAGACTTAATTACAATATTTGAAAAAAATAAAATAAAAAAAATTGACACTAAAGATCAGAAGTTTGATCCTAATTTTCATCAAGCTATGTCGGAGACAGAAGATGAAAAAGCCGAATCAGGTACTATTCTTCAAGAAATACAAGCGGGCTATATGCTAGGTGAGAGGCTGCTTAGACCATCTTTAGTAGGTGTCTCCAAGAAAAAATCTCAAAAAGATCATAAAAATATGGATAATAAAGAGGAAAAATAGCCTTGTAGATGAAAAAAAAACACCCATATAAAAATTATAAACAAAGGATTTAATTTAATGAGTAAAGTAATTGGAATAGACTTAGGGACAACAAATTCATGTGTAGCTATAATGGACGGCTCACAAGCAAAGGTTTTAGAAAATGCAGAAGGTGCTAGAACTACTCCATCTGTTGTTGCTTTTTTAGAAAATGAAGAAAAATTAGTTGGGCAACCCGCAAAAAGACAAGCGGTGACAAACGCACAAGATACTATTTTTGCTGCCAAAAGATTAATTGGCAGAGCGTTTGAAGATGAAACTGTAAAAAAAGATATAGGAAAAGTTCCATTCAATATTGTTAAATCAGACAATGGCGAAGCCTGGGTTGAAGGTAAAGGCAAAAAATATTCGCCAGCACAGATTTCAGCTTTTATTTTACAAAAAATGAAAGAGACTGCCGAAAAATATTTAGGTCAAACTGTTTCAAAAGCTGTGATTACAGTACCAGCGTATTTTAATGATGCTCAGAGGCAAGCTACGAAAGATGCCGGAAAAATTGCAGGATTAGAGGTTTTAAGAATTATTAACGAACCTACTGCAGCAGCTCTAGCATATGGTTTAGATAAAAAAAATGGACAAAAAATAGCCGTTTATGATTTAGGAGGAGGAACATTTGATGTTTCGATTCTTGAAATAGGTGATGGTGTTTTTGAAGTTAAATCAACTAATGGTGATACTCTTTTAGGAGGTGAAGATTTTGATGATACCATCGTAGATTATTTAATATCTGAATTTAAAAAAGATAATGGCATTGATTTGAGAGGTGATAAATTAGCGCTACAAAGATTGAAGGAAGCTGCTGAAAAAGCAAAAATAGAACTATCTTCTGCAACACAAACTGAAATTAATCTTCCGTTTATTACAGCTGATAAATCAGGGCCCAAGCATGTAAATTTGAAATTTACCAGAGCTAAACTTGAAGCTTTGGTCTCCAACCTTATTGAAAGAACTTTAGAGCCTTGCAAAACTGCTTTGAAAGACTCAGGTTTTTCTGCAGCGGAAATTCATGAAGTGGTTTTAGTTGGCGGTATGACTAGAATGCCTAAAATTATTGAAACTGTAAAAAATTTCTTTGGAAAAGAACCTAATAAAAGTGTTAATCCTGATGAAGTGGTTGCCATGGGGGCGGCTATCCAAGGCGGAGTATTACAAGGAGATGTAAAAGATGTATTGTTATTAGATGTTACACCTTTGTCACTTGGAATCGAAACATTAGGAGGTGTATCAACTAAATTGATAGATAAAAATACAACTATTCCAACTAAAAAAAGTCAAGTTTTTTCAACTGCTGAAGATAATCAACCAGCCGTTTCTATAAGGGTGTTACAAGGTGAAAGGGAGATGGCTTCAGACAATAAAATTTTAGGAAACTTTGAGTTAGTGGGTATTCCTCCCGCTGCTAGAGGAACTCCACAAATCGAAGTAACATTTGATATTGATGCAAACGGTATTGTCAGCGTTTCTGCAAAAGACAAAGGAACTGGTAAAGAACAAAAAATTCAAATCCAAGCCTCTGGTGGCTTATCTGAGGAAGAAATTCAAAAAATGGTTAAAGAAGCAGAAGCAAACAAAGAAGCTGATAAAAAGAAAAGAGAAGGTGTTGATGCCAGAAATCAAGCAGATAGCTTAGTTTTTTCTACAGAAAAAAGTTTAAAAGAACACGGAGATAAAATTTCAGCTGAAGAAAAGAAAGCAATAGAAGATGGTATAGCTGATCTTAAAAAATCATTAGAAGGAACCGATGTTGAAGATGTTAAAAAGAAAACACAAAGTTTAATTCAAGTTTCTATGAAACTAGGTGAGGCTGTATATAAGAGCCAGCAAAAACCTGAGGCCAATAAAGCAGAAGAAACAAAAGACTCGAAACCTGGTGATAAAGAAAATGTAGTTGATGCCGATTTCGAAGATGTAAAAGAAAAAGAAAAAGAAAAAGAAAAAGAAGAAGATAAAGAAAAAAGCGCCTAAGAAAATAACTAAGGAGACGTCCTGTGAGTAAAAGAGACTGTTATGATGTCTTAGGTGTTACTAAATCAGCATCTAAAGATGAAATAAAAAAAGCATATCGTAAATTAGCTTTGAAATTTCACCCAGATAAAACTAAAGGTGACAAACCTTCTGAAGAAAAGTTTAGAGAAGCTAGTGAATCTTACCATATTCTTTCGGATGAAAAGAGAAAAGTAAATTATGATCAATTTGGTCATGCTGCTTTCGAAGGCTCTGGTGGTGGGCAAGGCTCTGGTGGTTTCGACACATCGTCTTTTTCAGATATTTTTGAAGATTTTTTTGGCGACCTTGGTGGAGGCGGATCTACTAGAGGTTCAAGCAATCGCGGAAATGATTTAAGATATGATGTTAATATTAGTTTAGAGGATGCTTTTAAAGGTATTGAAAAAAATGTTCAGTACACAACTTATAAATCATGTACGCCTTGTTCTGGTAGTGGAGCAGCAAAAGGTTCAAAACCAGTTAAATGTAATTACTGCTCCGGAAGAGGAAAAGTTAGAACCAATCAGGGTTTTTTTACGGTTCAACAAACATGTCCTCAGTGTAGTGGATATGGCGAGACGATTGGTAAACCATGTAATACTTGCAGTGGTAACGGTAAAGTACAATCAAATGAAAACGTAACCGTTAAAATTCCAAAAGGTGTTGATGACGGAACAAGAATAAGAGTTTCTGGAAAAGGTGAAGCAGGATCCAAGGGTGGGTCTAATGGAGACCTTTATTTATTTATTTCAATAGATAATCACGAAATTTTTAAAAGATCAGAGGAAAACCTATACTATGAATTACCTATTTCATTTACAGATGCAGCACTCGGAACTTCTATTGAAGTGCCATCAATTGATGGTGGAAAGTCAAAAATTAAAATACCACCAGGAACACAACATGGTAAGCAATTTAGATTAAAAGGAAAAGGTATGCCTATTTTAAGAAGAAGTGTTCTTGGAGATTTATATATTAGAATTATTACTCAAGTGCCGGCATCTCTTTCAAAAAGACAAAAAGAAATATTAGAGGAATTTAATGAAATTGAAAGTAGTAAGCCCGACCCAATCATTAAAAGCTTTTTTGAAAAAGCAAAGAAGTTTTGGAAAAATTCCTAGTTTAAATGCAAACTGATCAAATAATGTCTGCAATTTTTTTAATTGCAGTATTAACTCTAATCTTACCCAGCTTCTTATCTTCAAACAATAAGCTAAGAGAATTTTTAAGAAATTTATCTATTTGGGCTATAATTACATTAGTTATTATTGTAATGATTTATTTCATAAAATAATGAAAAAAATAAATTTATCTATTACAGGCTGCATGGGCAGAATGGGTCAACAGCTCATAAAATCTTCAAAAAGTAATAAAAATTTTAAACTAGTTTCATTAACAGAAAGTAGAACAATTAATACAAAAATTGCGGGCATTAACCTTAGTCTAAATAATATCGACTCATTTAAAAATACAAATGTAATTATTGATTTTACTGTTCCAAAATGCACCCTTGAGATTTTAAAAATTGCAACAAAACTTAAAAAGAAAGTAGTAATTGGAACAACGGGTTTTACAAAAAAAGATGAAAATTTAATTAAAAAATTTTCAAAAAAAATTCCAATTCTAAAAGCTGGTAATATGAGTCTTGGTGTAAACCTGTTAATGTATTTAACAGAAATTACATCTAAATCTCTTGGAAATAATTTTCTTAGTAAAATATACGAGGTTCATCATAAACATAAGGTAGATTATCCATCAGGGACAGCCTTAATGCTGGGTAAAGGAATAGCAGATGGGAAAAATAAAAATCTTTATAATTTGATTGGAAAAAAATACTTGAATAAAAAATCTTTCCCTTATTCAAAAAAAATTAATTTTAATTCAATTCGAAAAGGAGAGGTTATAGGTGAACATGAGGTTATGTTTTCAAGTGGAAAAGAAATTGTTAAACTTAATCACGAATCTTTTGATAGAGCTCTTTATTCAGAAGGTGCATTAACTGCAGCTATGTGGCTCATGAACAAAAAACCGGGTCTTTACTCAATGCGTGATCTATTAAATTTTAAGTGAACAATAAAGAAAAATCCAAGATCATTTTAAAGATACTAAATAAAGTTTATCCTAGTGTACCCATTCCTTTAAATTACAAAAACACTTTTACTTTGTTAATATCTGTATTACTTTCTGCTCAATGTACAGATGTTAATGTTAATAATGTTACGAAAGATATTTATCCGAAATATAATCAACCAAGACACTTTATAAAATTAGGTAGAAAAAAAATTGAAAAATTAATAAATAGGATAGGTATATTTAGAATCAAGGCTAAGAGTATTTATTATCTTTCAAAAACACTCGTTGAAAAATATAAAAGCAAAGTTCCTAAAACATATGAGGAGTTAGAAAGTCTACCAGGCGTAGGTCACAAAACTGCAAGCGTGGTGATGTCTCAAGCTTTTGGTTACCCAGCTTTTCCAGTGGATACTCACATTCATCGATTGGCTCAAAGATGGGGATTAACTAATGGTAAAAATGTTGTCCAAACTGAAGAGGATTTAAAAAATATTTTTCCTAAGAAAAACTGGAATAAATTACATCTACAAATTATTTGGTATGGAAGAGAATATTGTAAAGCTAGAGATTGCTATGGAATTACTTGTAAAATTTGTAAAAACTGTTATCCAAATAGAAAAAAACAAATTAGAACAATAAAAGCATAATTGATGAACATTCTAGGTATAGGCAACGCAATAGTTGACGTTATATGTAAGGTTGATGATGAATTTCTTGCTAAAAATAATTTAACAAAAAGCAACATGAAGTTAATCGATGAAGCAGAGTTTAAAAAATTACTTGGTAATCTTAAAATTGAAGAGACAGTTTCAGGCGGATCTGTAGCTAACTCAATTGTTGGTTTATCACAATTAGGCAATAAAGCTGGATTTATTGGGAAAGTAAATGACGATGACCTTGGTCAAAAATATGAGCAAGGCTTGAAAAAAGAAAAAGTAGAGTATTTTTATAATAAAAAAAAAGAAGATTTACCTACAGGAACATGCCTTATACTTATTACTCCAGACTCAGAAAGAACAATGTGTACTTATCTTGGAACAGCAGGAAAAATAAACAAAACAGACATAAACACACAAGCTGTTAAAAATAGTAAAATAACTTTTCTTGAAGGATACTTGTGGGATGAAGGTGAACCTAAAGAAGCATTCAATGAAGCTATTAGTTGTTCAAATAAAACAGCAATGTCTTTATCAGACAAATTTTGTGTAGATCGGCATAAAAGAAATTTTTTAGAACTTGTTCAAAATAAATTAGATATTACTTTTGCAAATGAACAAGAAATATTAGAATTAATAAGTGCTAAATCCTTTGATGAAGTTATTTCATTTGGAAAGAAAATAAATAAAACTCTAGTTATAACTAGATCAGACAAGGGCAGCATTGCCATCAATAAAAATGAAGTAATAGAATGCAAAAGTCAAACTGACCTAAAAATTATAGATTTGACTGGTGCCGGTGATTTATTTGCAGCTGGTTTTCTTCACGGTCATATAAATAATTTATCAATTAAAGAGAGTTTAAGTAAAGGAACTGAAATGGCTTCAAAAATAATACAGCAAATAGGAGCAAGGATAAATTAAGTTTATTTTCTCTTAAAACTTCCCTTACCTTTTTTTGGTTTAACAATTCGTTTACGGTATTTTTTTGTAAAGAGATCAATTACGATTTTATTTCTTTTTTTCAAAGATAATAACCTTCTTTATTGTTTAATATAAATTGATCAATAGAAAATTTATCATTAATTTTTTTTCTTAACCTATAAATATGTGTTTCAACAGTATGAGTATCTGCATCTGATGAATAATGCCAAACAGAAGTTAATATTTCATTTTTAGTAATCGGTTTCTTGTTATCCAAAAAAAGTTCTAATAATTGAATTTCCTTTTCTGTCAAAATAAGAAAAGCACCGTCTCCAATTAACTTTTTTTCATTTTTATCAATTGTGAAATTTTTAATTTTAATTGAAGAATTTTTGCTAAATGCTTTTTTTGCCACAGAGTTATCTACAATAGTATTTACATCATTCAAGGATACTGGAAGTTTTAAAATACCATCATATGCATTTCTCGTTTCATTACCGGCTGATAATACTATTTTGATTGTACTAAAATTATCAATAATTTCTTTAATTTCTCTATTTTTTATGATCTTTTCATGAAAGAGTATAACATCAAATTTATGAGCCGGTTTTTTCTTGAGATAATTAATATCAGTAGAAAAGTTAAACTTTAAATAAGGTCTAAGTTCACTTAATGTGGATATAAAACTATCTGGGCCAATAACTAAAACATTTAATTGATGCATATTATTATAAAAAAAAAAATATCTTTTCTTTAAAGATTATAAAGTAAAATGCGCTATAGGTAAAAGAGGAATTGCAGTTAAAAAGAGTGAAGGTGATTTAATTACACCAAAAGGCGTGTTTAAAATAAAATTACTTTTATATAGAAAAGATAGAATAAAAAACCTTAAAACTGATTTGAAAAAATTACCAATAACTAAAAAAATGGGTTGGTGTGATGATTTTAGGTCAAAAAAATATAATAAACTTATAAAATTTCCTTTTAAATTTAACTCAGAAAATATTTATAGACAAGATAACGTCTACGATCTAATTTTAGTTTTAAATTATAATATGAATCCAATAAAAAAGAATAGGGGTAGTGCTATTTTTATTCATGTTGCTAAAAATAATTATAAAAGCACTAAAGGTTGTGTGGCTGTAAAGAGAAGAAAATTATTAACCATAGTTGCAGAGCTTAAAAAAAATACTAAAGTTAAAATTTGTTAACCTCTTTTTCCGAAAATTAAACTACCTATCCTTACAAAAGTTGCCCCACAAGTTATGGCTTCTGTGTAATCTGCGGACATACCCATACTGAGATGTTTTAATGCTAAGGAAGCACTAAGTTCATTTAAAGATTTAAAATATTTTTTTGTATTACTATTATTTGGAGGTATTACCATTAAACCAACGATCTCTAGTTTTTTTTCTTTAGTACAATAATTATAAAAAGCATCTAATTCACCAACAGGTATTCCAGATTTTTGAAGTTCATTACCAATATTAACTTGTATAAAATATTTAAGATTTTTGTTTAGGTTGATCTGGGTTTTTGTCAAAACATCTGCAAGTTTTTGATTATCTAAAGAATGAATATAATCAAAGATCTCAATTGCATTTTTAGCCTTGTTGCTCTGAAGCTTTCCAATCATATGTAAGTTTAAATTTTTTTTTTCTTTTTTAATTTCAGCCCATTTTGCAGATGCTTCTTGGACTTTGTTCTCTCCAAAGTGATTATGACCACAATCAATTAACGGCTTGATATGAGATAATGAAAAAGTTTTACTTACCGCTATAATATTAACCGCTTTTATTGGCTTCAGTAATACAATATTAGATTTTATTTTATTAAAACTTTCAACTATTGTGTTCATATGTTTGTGTTTAAAAAAAAATATTTTTTAATTATAGAAAATATCAATGACATCAATTTAAATAATATTAAGGAAAATAACAAATTTATTATTATTTATAGAAACTCAAAATCAACATATAATTTGAGTGAATTGTTGAAATTTAGAAAAAAATGTAAGGTCAAAAGGATTAAGTTTTTTACAGCAAATAATCAAAAGTTATGTTGTTTATTAAATTCAGATGGAATTTATATATCTGCTTCAAATAAAAGCTTTAAACCATTACATTTGAAAAGGCGAAATATGGATATTATCGGTTCTGCGCATAATATGCTTGAAATAAAATTAAAAAAAAAACAAGGGTGTGATTACATAATAGTTTCTAAATTATTTAAAGTTGATTATGCACAAAGTTCAAAATTTCTAGAAGTGATAAGATTTAATTATTTAGCTAAATTTTATAAAAATATCATTCCACTTGGTGGAATTAAGTTGACTAATCTTAACAAATTAAAAATGGTCAAATCCAAAGGTATTGCAATTATGTCAGGCATAAAAAAAAAGCCGGCTATTGCTAACCGGCTTTTTTAATTTTTTAAAACTAATTAAAACGCTACAGAAACACCTAATGTTCTAGTATCGTCTTCACCAGTTGCGTAATTAGCATTATCAGTACGTGCTTCTTGGAATCCAATAGTCATTCCACCCATTGTGTAAGCAATGTTAAAAGCTTCTGATGTTTGCTCTAAATTAGAACCGTCATCAATCGCTGAACTTCTGTCAGACTCGTATCTGTTTAAAGATACAGATAATGAATCATTTACAGCGTAAGCTATACCAATAGCAGTATCTCTATAGTCATACTCTGGAGATGCAGCTGTAGATGTTGCTAAGTTTTTACCTTCCATGTGGTATTTCTTTTGAAAACCTACTGAAATAGGTCCAGTTGCATAATTTAATGCAGCAGTTGCACCTTCTTGATCTTCAGTATTAGCTATAGTTGAGTTTTGAAGCTCTTCATAACCTAATGTTAATGTCGCTCCGTCAAATGCTGGTGAAATATCACCTAGATTATTTTTGATTGCAACAGAAGTACCTGAACCTACCGCAGCGTTAGCGTTAGCAGAAACTCCGTTATCAGAGTTTTTTGCGCCATCAGCTTTTGGATAGTGTTTAGCATTAACGTTACCTAAGAATGGTAAATCAAATTTAATACCAATACCAGTTTCACCAGCTAAATCACCGATGTCATTACTAGTGTAAGTACCTGAACCTGAACCATTTGCTTCTTCATAAGCTGTAGGAGTTACATCATCAATACCATCCATTGGGTCTGAATCAGATCCAACATAGATTGTAGCCATTCCCATTATGTTTGAGAAAGCGATTTGTGAGTTTCCTAACGCGAAAGCATCAGATGTATCTTGCATTACAGAAACAGTAATACCGCTATCCAATTCAGTTGAACCAGCGAATTTTAATTCTCTGTCCATACCTAATGGGTTACCAGTAGTAGCATTTCCATGCGTTCCATAAGTTGTTTCCATGCTACCTGTTACAGCTAATTCACCAGCGTTAGCTGTTGAAACTGCGAACAAGAAAGATAGAGCAACTAATATTTTAGTTATTTTCATGTTTTTTCCTTTTTTTGTTATTAACATTATTAAATTTAATAATTGAGATAGTTTTACAGTAAATCTTAAATTTCTTCTCTCTAAACGATGGTTCTAAATCCTTTTTTTAGTCAATGTGATATTATTACAACACTTAAAAACATGTGTAGAATCAGCATAAATTAAGCTATAAAGCAAATCTATGATTATCAAATACAAATTTTGTCAAAACTTATCTTTTGTTGAAATATTTTTCAAATATTTGCCTATTTTTGTACTTTTTCTATTGCTCACAAATTGCGGTGTTCCAAATTGGGCAAAACCCTCAAAAGTTGACAGTAGATCGCAGCCAGTGAACGCTAAAGAAAAAGCAAGAAAAAATATTAATGAAGGTAGAGGTATTAGTATAGGAGGTGCGCTTAAAGGTCGAAGAGGGGGAACTACATATGAATTCAGCACTTCTAATTCTTTATGGAGAGCTTCCTTAGAACTTATTGATTTTATTCCTCTTTCTACCGTTGATTATTCAGGAGGAATTATTATCACTGATTGGTATAGCGACTCTGCTGATTCTAGCGAATCTGTTAAAATAACTATACGTTTTTTATCTAATGAAATTCAATCAAACAGTCTTAAAATAATAGTACATAATAAAAAATGTAAAACAAATGAGAATTGTAACATAAATGAAATAGATTCTAAAATTAAGCAAGAACTTAGAAGATCTATCATAACAAAAGCAGCTCAATTTGAACGTGATTCTAAAAAAACAAAAAAATAATTTTTAGTTAATGGAAAGATATAACTTTTTAAAAGTAGAAAAGAAGTGGCGTAATATAAAATCGGCTCTTTCGGTTGCAAATAAAAAATCTAAACAGAAATACTATTGCCTGGAAATGTTTCCTTATCCTTCTGGGAAAATTCATATGGGTCATGTAAGAAATTATACTATAGGAGATGTAATAGCGCGTTATAAGTATTTAAATGACCATAATGTTTTACACCCTATGGGGTGGGACTCTTTTGGTTTGCCGGCAGAAAATGCTTCTAAAACAAACAACCTTCATCCTAAAGATTGGACAAACAAAAATATAAAGATCATGAAAGATCAGCTTAAAATGCTTGGTCTTTCAATAGACTGGAGCTTGGAAATTTCTACCTGTGACAAAAATTATTATAAGCATCAACAAGAAATTTTTATTGATTTTTACAATAGTGGTTTAGTTTCTCGTAAAGAAACTTATGTAAATTGGGATCCAATAGAAAAAACTGTTTTAGCTAATGAACAGGTTATTAATGGTAGAGGATGGAGATCTAATGCAACTGTTGAAAGAAAAAAATTGTCTCAATGGTTTTTTAATATAACAAATTTTTCAGATGAACTTTTAGATAAATTAGATTCTTTAAAAGGCTGGCCAGAAAAGGTCAAGCTAATGCAAAAAAATTGGATAGGTAAATCGTACGGCTGTGAAATTGAATTTGAAATTGAAGGAATTCATGACAAGCTAAATATCTTTACAACCAGACCTGACACTATTTTTGGAGCAAGTTTTATAGCTTTATCTGCAGATCATAATCTTAATAAAAAATTTATTGAAGTTGCTGAATTTAAAAAATTTAAAGAGGAGTGTGACAAGACCGGAACAACTGAAGAAGCTTTAGCAAATGCAGAAAAGTTAGGTTTTGACACTGGGCTTAAAGCTAAACATCCTTTTATTGCAAATAAAAAAATACCAATATTTTTCGCAAATTTTGTATTAATGGATTATGGAAGTGGTGCAATTTTTGGTTGCCCGGCACACGATCAAAGAGATTTTGATTTCGCAAAAAAATATAGTTTAGAAATTATTAGAGTTGTTTCAAATGAAAATAATAATCAAAATCTTAAAGAAGCATACACCGGTAATGGCAAAATTATTAACTCTAGCTTTCTTAACAATTTAGACATTGCTAAAGCTAAGGAAAAGATAATCAGTGAAATTGAAAAATTGAATATTGGTAAAAAAAAAACTTTATACAGGTTAAAAGATTGGGGTGTATCGCGACAACGTTATTGGGGATGCCCAATTCCAATGATTTACCTTGATGATGGAACTGTAGTTCCTGTTGATAAAAGCGAGCTGCCAATAGAACTACCAGATGATATAGATTTAAATTCTAACGGCAATCCTTTAGATGCTCATCCTACTTGGAAAAAAACTACTCAGAAATCTACAGGCAAAAAAGCGCTAAGAGAAACAGATACTTTAGATACTTTTGTGGATTCTTCTTGGTATTTTTTAAGATTTTGTTCGCCACAAAATTTTGATTCTCCTTTTGATGAAAAGGAAATTAACTATTGGATGCCTGTTGATCAATACATTGGGGGAGTTGAACATGCTATTTTACATTTACTTTATTCCCGTTTTTTTACAAAAGGATTAAATAAATGTAACGAAAATTTAAATATTTCAGAGCCTTTCAAAAATCTTTTTACGCAAGGAATGGTTTGTCATGAGTCTTATAAAGATAAAACAGGAAACTGGCTATACCCTGAGGAAATTAAAAAAATTGACACTAGAACAGCTATAAAAAAAAGTGATCAGTCAGAGGTAACTATTGGTTTGCCAGAATCAATGTCAAAATCAAAAAAAAACACCATCGATCCTGAAATAATGATCAATCAATATGGTGCCGATGCAGTTAGATGGTTTATTCTGTCAGACAGTCCGCCAGAAAAAGATGTGCAATGGTCAGATACGGGTGTTCCGTCTGCAAATAAATTCTTGCAAAAAATTTGGAATTTAAACTTCTTAATTTGCAACAGAAAAGAAACTAAAGCAGACAAAAATAAGGAAAGTAAATTTACAACTAGAGTTGATGTTTATCTAAACAAAATAGATGCTTCTATTAATGAATTTAGATTTAATGTTGCTATAGCAAATTTTTATGAGGTTTATAAATTTTTTAAAGATCAAATTTCATTAGAAATTAACAATAAGCTCTTAAGAGAAAACATTATAAAAATAATGAAGTTAATGATCCCATTTACTCCACATTTGGCTTATGAGTGCCTTGAATTACTAAATTGCAATACAGTCCACATTTGGCCAAAAATAGGAAAAAATATTGTAGACGAAATTAAATTAGCAATCCAAATAAATGGAAAAACTCGTGATATTATTACTGTTAGTGAAAACTTAATGGAAAATGAAATCAACCATATTGTTTTAAATGAATCAAAAGCAAAAAAATTTTTGGAAGGCAAAAAAATTAATAAAACTATATTTGTTAAAAATAAAATTATAAACTACATACTTTAGAAATGAAAAAAACCGCTATATTCTCAATTGTATTTTTACTGTTCCTCAACGGATGTGGCTTTAAAGTTATTAACCAAAACAAGTTAAGAAATTTTGATATAGCTGAAATCACCACACAAGGAGACAATAGAATAAATTATTATATTAAAAATATGCTTTTTTTTAATTCTGAAAGCAGTCAAAAAAAATTAATAAAAATTAACTTAAATACAAATAAGAAAAAAAATGTAAAGGAAAAAAATATTAAAAATGAAATCACTAAATATCAAATAAATATTTCTGTTAATGTAACTTATTACATATTAGGAAAAAGTAATTCTACTAATTTTACCATCTCTGAGAATGGAGACTACAGAATAGGAAAAATGCATTCACAAACAATAAATAATGAAAAAAAATTAGTTAAATTATTGACTGACAATATTTCTGAAAAAATTGTTAATGAATTGATCACCAGGTTAAATGATATATAAAGGCTATTTAATAGAGCAAAATATATCTAATTTAACCAAAAAGATAATTTTATTTTACGGTGAAAATATAGGTTTAAAAGATAATTTCAAACAACAATTAAAAGAAAATAATCATAAATCTGAAATAATAATATTTAATCAAGAAGAGCTTTTAAAAAATAGTGATGTTTTTTATAATGAGATAAATAATAAATCTTTATTTGAAAACTTAAAAATATATTTTCTTAACAATATTAACGATAAAATTTTGGAATTAGTAAAGGAAGTCGAGGCCAAAATAGATACTCAAAAAATATATTTATTTGCCGATGTGCTTGATAAAAGATCAAAGTTAAGAAACTATTTGGAAAAATCAGAAAACGGCGGAGTAGTTGCGTGCTACCCTGACAATGAAGTTAGTATTAAAAAGATAATTCAAAAAAAATTAATAGGTTTCTCCGGTTTAACGACTCAAAATATTAACATGATAGTTGATAACAGTAACCTTGATAGAATTAAGCTTAATAATGAATTAAATAAAATTACTACCTATTTTGACAATAAAATAATTAATAATCAAAAATTAGAAATTCTTCTGGACATCAAGATAAATGATAATTTTAATACACTCAAAGATGAGGCATTAATGGGCAACAAGTTTAAAACAAATAAGCTATTGAGTGACACAATAATAGAAACAGAAAAAAATATTTTCTATTTAAGTTTAATTAATCAAAGACTAAATAAACTTTCAGAGGTTTCAATGGTAGAGCAAAATTCAAATTTAGATGATACAGTTAATGGAATGAAGCCGCCAATTTTTTGGAAAGATAAACCAAATTTTATAATACAAGCAAAAAAATGGAATTCAAAAAAAATAAAAAGCATCTTGAACAAAACTTACAAATTGGAAATAGAATTTAAATCCAATGCTGTTGTAAATAAAAATATTTTAATGAAAAAATTGTTAGTAGATATCTGTGAATTAGCTAACGTTTCGTAAGAAGATTAGATAAAAATTCGAATTGCTCTAAATCTTTATATTCAATTATAATTTTACCTGAATTATTTTTTTTATTATTAATGTTCACTTTTAAGCCGAGTTTTTTTTCAATATGTTCTTGCGCTTTTATAATATTAGCGTCTACTCTTGGATGATTATTTTGTATACCTTTTTGAACCTTAACTAAATATTCTACTTTTCTAGCACTATAGTTTTTTGAAACTACCTCTTCTGCGATAGATGATGCATTAGCTAATCCTATTAAAGGTCTGGCCTGACCAGTTGTTAATGAACCTTCTTCTAACATGCCAATGACATCATTAGGTAAAGTTAGAAGTCGAAGAGAGTTACTTATATGGCTTCTGCTTTTAGACATAAGTCTTGAAATGCTTTCGTGATCATATTTAAATTCTTCAAACAATCTTTTGTATCCTCTTGCTTCTTCAATACAATTTAAATCATCTCGTTGGATATTTTCTACTATTGCTACTTCAAGTGACTCAGCATCACTAAGATCTAAAATAATTGCAGGTATTTCATGGAGCCCTGCTCTTTGTGCGGCTAACCACCTTCTCTCGCCGGCAATTATTTCATATTTACCAGGTTCTGATTTTTTTTGCCTCACAGCAATTGGCTGAATTATTCCATTTTTTTTTATTGATTGAGATAATTCTTCTAATTTAACCTCATCAAAAATTTCCCTTGGCTGGTAAGGATTTCTACTTAAATTACTAAGTGAGATTTTATTTGTTGAACCTTTTTCACTAATTTTTTCGTTAGATGGCGCGTCTCCAAATAAAGCTGAAAGACCTCTGCCCAAACCTTTTTTTTTTTTTGTATTCATGCGGCACTTTCTATGGTCGTATTTTTTTTTAAAAATTCTTCTGCTAGCTTAAAATATGACTTACTGCCTACACAGTTTTTGTCGTAAATAACACATGGTAGACCATGCGATGGAGCTTCGGATAATCTTACATTTCTTTGAATAACTGTTTGGTACACTTTATCTTTAAAATATTTCCTGGCTTCACTATCAACTTCCGAAGATAACTTATTTCTCTTATCGAACATTGTTAAAAGAATTCCTCTAATTTTTAATTCTGGATTTAAGTTTTCTTTAATGCGATCAATAGTTTTTACTAGTTGGGTTATCCCTTCTAAGGCAAAAAATTCAGTTTGAAGAGGTACTAGCAATTCATCGGATGCCACTAGGGACATGATTGTAAGTAAACTTAGTGAAGGTGGGCAATCAATAAAAATATTATCATATTTTTGAAGAATTCCATTTTGCTCATTTGATAATATTTCTTTCAAAATGAAAGCTCTTTTAGAATCGTTTGCTGTCTCAACCTCTAGTCCTGAAAGATTGACATGCGAGCCTATGATGTCCAAATTTTTTATATCTGTTGGCTGTATTGTGTCTCTTAAGTGGATTTTTTTTATTAATAGATTGTAAATATTAATTTCTTCATCGTTATTATTTTTTCCTAAACCTGTTGTGGCATTACCCTGGGGGTCTAGATCAATTACTAGATTATTTTGACCCATTATGGACAGTGAAGCTGCGAGATTAATAACTGTGGTAGTTTTACCTACCCCACCTTTTTGATTAATAACTGAAATGGTTTTTGTCATAATTTTTTATTTATCTATCTCAATTATAATTATTCGTGAATTACTATCTGTTATACTTTTTTCCAATTTATAAGGGTATTTGTAATTTTTAAAAGCATTATTTATTTCTTCCTGTGCATTTTGACCCTTTAAAATGATTAGTTTATGTGATTTTTTAACGATTTCACGTGAAACTTGTATTACTTGATTTAATTTCTTAAATGCTCGACATACAACGTATTCTGAATCTATATTTTCATTATATACATTCAGCATTACCTCTGCATTTATACCTTGATCATCAATAAAACTTTCAAGAAACCTTCTTTTTACAGGAGACTTTTCATACAATTTCACGTGAAAGTTCTTATTTTGATTAAATATAGCAAGAATGATACCTGGAAATCCTGCACCACTTCCTAGATCAGCTAAAGATCCCATTTTAAAGTCGATAAACTTCACCAATTGAGCGGAATCAAGAATATGTCTTTGCCATATATCTTTCTCTGTATTTTTTGAAATAAAGTTGTGATTTTGATTAGCGGCTATTAAACTATTAACGAATGATTTCAGCCTATTAACGGCTTCTTCTCTGAAATTAAGGTCCTCTTTAAGAATTTTTATAACATCATGCTCCTGCATCAGGCAGAAGCTTTGTATCTCATTTTTTTTATATACGAAAGAATTATAATTATAGCTGCTGGAGTCATTCCGTCAATTCTAATTGCTTGACCGAGTGTTTTAGGTCTTACTTCTTCAAGCTTACTCCTTACTTCATTGGATAGTCCGCTAAGTGAATCAAAATTAAGATTAGAAGGTATTACGACTGCTTCATCTTTTTTAAAAGAATTGATATCCTGAGACTGCCTATTAAGATATCCTGCATAGTGAGCATCAATTACAACTTGATTTTCTGTTGAGCTACTATACACAGGTATGTGAGGAAACACTTGCCTTATTTTTGCCATATTTATATTTCTTTGACCAATTATTTCCAAACATGATCTTTTGACTCCGTCCATTGCAATTTTGATATCATATTTCTTCGCTTCATTAGGAGTGAGGTAATTAGTTTGTAATGAATTAGTTAAAGCTAAAATGTTTTTCTTCTTTTCTAAATATATTTTTTCTCTATCTTTTTTTACCAAGCCTAAAACAATTCCAAGTTCGGTTAATCTCTGATCAGCATTATCAGCTCTTAATGTTAATCTATATTCTGCTCTAGAAGTAAACATACGATAAGGTTCAGAAACACCTTTTGTAATTAAATCATCTATCATTACCCCAATGTAAGATGTTGACCTATCTAAAATAAACTGATCTTTTTTTAAAACTTTTAAAGCTGCATTCACTCCTGCCATTAAACCCTGAGCCGCAGCTTCTTCATAGCCGGTTGTTCCGTTAATTTGACCAGCAAGAAATAGTGATTTGATTTTCTTAGTCTCTAAGGTAGCATTTAGCTCTCTAGGATCAACATAATCATATTCTATGGCGTAACCAGCTCTTTTCATTTTAACGTGCTCTAAACCCTTTATATTAGCCAATATTTGAAGCTGTACGTCTTCTGGCAGAGAGGTAGAAATACCATTTGGGTAAACAGTATTGTCCTCTAATCCCTCTGGCTCAAGAAAAATTTGATGTCGTTCCTTTTCTTTAAATTTAACAATCTTATCTTCTATTGCGGGACAATATCTTGGGCCAACACCTTTTATGTTTCCAGAGTACATCGCACTCTTAGATATATTGTCACTAATAATTTTATGAACGATATTATTAGTATAAGTCATTCCACATTTGATTTGTTTATTGTGAAGTTTGTTTGTTAAAAATGAAAAAAAATAAGGATCTTCATCTGCGGGTTGCATTTCTAATTCTTCGTAATTGATAGTGTTGCCATCCAGTCTTGGAGGAGTTCCAGTTTTTAGTCTACCAATTTTCATTTCATACTTGGCTAATTGTTCACTCAATCCCGTAGATGGTTTCTCGTCAAAACGACCGGCAGGTATTTGGGTCTCGCCTATATGAATTAAACCATTTAAGAATGTGCCTGTTGTTAAAATCAATTCCTTACACCTGACTTCTTTTCCACTTTGGCATAAAAAACCAATGACTTTATTTTCATTATCATCAAATATAAATTTTGTAACCGGGTCAGCTACAACGGTTAAATTTTCGTAGTTAAGTAATATTTTTTGCATGTGCTCTTTATAAAGAGCTCTATCTGACTGAGTTCTTGGTCCTTGAACAGCTGGGCCCCTACTTCTATTTAATAATCTAAATTGAATACCTGATTTATCAGCTACATCTCCCATAACACCATCAAGTGCATCTATCTCTCTCACTAAATGACCTTTGCCTAACCCTCCTATAGCTGGGTTACACGACATTTCACCTATAGTCTCTATTTTATGAGTAAATAATGCAGTGTTGACGCCGATTCTAGCGGATGCAGCGGCGGCCTCACAGCCAGCGTGCCCACCACCAATAACAGCTACATCATATTCCTTTGTCTTCATAAAATGAATGTATCTGTCTAGATTGATTTTACAAGATGTATTTTACTTACCAATACAAAAATCTTTAAAAATAGAGCCAAGTATCTCTTCAACATCTACTTTGCCAACTATACTTCCTAAATGCCTGGTTGCCATTCTTAAATCTTCAGCTGCCAATTCAATGTCTTTGTTTTGATCTTTTTTCATAAACATGTCTATTTCTTTTAAACATTCTTGTAATTTAACACGATGCCTTTCTCTAGTAATTAAAGCACTGTTATTAGAAGTAAATTTATTGCTTAATTTTTCTTTAAGTTTTTTAATAAAGATATCTATATTTTTATTATGTTTTACCGAAACTAAAATAGTATCAGTATTAAATCTGTGATTCTGTTTATCTTTAATATCTGATTTATTTAAAAGTACTATTGAATCCTTGTTTATTAGATCTTTAATTTTTTTATTTATTTCTTTTGATGAATTATCGATCACAATAATATTTAAATCAGCTTCCTTCGATTTTCTTATTGCTAAAGCGATACCTTTTTTTTCAACTTCATTTTTAGCTTCTCTAATTCCAGCTGTATCAGAGAGAATAACTGGGTATCCATCTAAATTGAGGAATACTTCTATAACATCTCTTGTTGTTCCTTCTTGCTCTGAAACAATTGCAACTTCTCTTTTAGATAACAAATTTAATAATGATGATTTACCTACGTTTACTTCGCCTATAATAGATACTCTAAAGCCATCTCTTATTTTTTCGCCAACTTTGTTATCTTCTAAAATTTTTTTAATTTCCTGATGAATGTCTTTAATAGATTTATTGACCTCTTTAAGAACCTTTACAGGTAAATCGTCTTCATCAAAATCTATTTTAGCTTCTATATATGAAAGTGATTTAATTAATTTTTCTCTTAAGTCGTTGTAATAATTAGAAGCAGTACCTTGAACTAATTTAACTGCTTGTTCCCTCTGAAGTTCAGTTTCTGCGTGAATTAAATCACCTATGCTCTCAGCTTTTATAAGATCTATCTTGTTATTTTGGAACGCTACTTTTGTAAATTCTCCTGGTTCAGCTAGCCTACAATTGTGCTGTTCAGATAACACTTTTAAAAGGGCACTAATAACTGCATTACTACCGTGGATTTGGAATTCGGCTAAATCATCACCAGTATAGCTATTTGGTGCTGGGAACCATAACAATAAAGCTTCTGGATCTATAATGTTATTATTCTTAGGGTCAAAAAATTTACAATAATTTACTCCATTCAGCTTAAGCTCTTTTAAATGTGTTAAATTTTTACACACTTGAAGCGTATCTTTTCCTGAAATTCTAACAATTGCTATGCCAGATGGACCTCTGCCTGAAGATAAAGCATAAATGTTCATTAAATTAAATAGATAAACCTTGATTGGAAATAAACTTACTTATTTTTTTAATTGTATTATTTTTTGAAATATTTTTTAAAATTGCTTCTTTAAACGGCTCTAAAAGTTTATTTTGTTTGAAAAAAATGTGCGTTAAATCAATACCTAAACCAGTAATAATATTTTCAGATTTTCTATGACTTGAAAAATCTTCAAGGGCAAAACTGCTCTTAATCGAAATACCTAAACCAGTATAATATTTAAGCACCTCTTTTAATTTTTTAATATCTCTCATAACTAGATTAAAACCTTGGCCAGCTACTGGATGAATAGTATGCAAACCTTCACCTAAAATAAGGGCATTTTTT
>MDTF01004417.1_pt1 | contig 38733 bp, 36 predicted proteins | sample 811191 | NCBI WGS metagenome assembly MDTF01 (sample SAMN05326649, study PRJNA326480) | marine metagenome | isolation source: seawater | place: Southern Ocean | collected 2011 | reverse complement strand
CTGCACCAACACCTGCACCAACACCTGCACCGACTCCTGCACCAACACCTGCACCGACTCCTGCACCGACTCCTGCACCAACACCTGCACCAGTAACTACTACATCATCAGCGACAACAACGTCTAGTGCTCCGACAACAACGTCTAGTGCTCCGACAACAACGTCTAGTACTCCGACAACAACATCTAGTACTCCGACAACAACGTCTAGTACTCCGACAACAACATCTAGTACTCCGACAACAACAACTAGTTCGACTGCTACGACAACAAGCACGACGACATCAACGTCAACAACTAGTACATAGAAAAAGTAAATAAAAAAAAGCGGCAATAGCCGCTTTTTTTTGTTATAAAATTAGGATTAGTCTAAGTAATTAGACCAATTTTCATTTATTTCATCAAAAGTAGAACCATAAAACGAATCAGAAAGTCTATTTCTTAGGTCTAACTTTTGACCACCATCTCTAGTCATGGTTCTTAATTTGAGTCCTGGTGTATCCTTACTATAACCTTTTCTAAAAATACTCATAGGGATTGTAAAATAAAAGCCTTTATCAAAACTTCCTTCCCCAAAATCTTGAGCAGAGACATTTGTTTTAGTAAAGAAAAATCCTGCACTCCAGCCTGAAGGCATTCTTCTTGATAGATCTAATGTATATCCCTTGTCACCTGCTAAATACTTTCCATAACTCCATTTAGCTAAAATATTAGTTTTGGACTCATAGTAAGCAATATTAAGATGTGATGTAGTAACTTTATAATCTTTAAAAGAAAATTTCTGATCAAATGCTCTCTTTTTTACTGAATTATATTCAGCTCCTATAACCATATTATATTTAAAGGGTTTATAAACAACCTCTCCTACGATACCCCCATACATCATTTCTAAATAGCCCAAATTTAATTTAGCCCAGATATTATTATAGGGCGACCATATTCTTTCAATATCTAAGTTTGATATATAAAAATCTTCAGATGAAGCTTGAAGATAATTAACTATTTGAGTTCTTACAAAAGGTAAATTTGAATTTGGGGTTGATACTTTTTCATCAAAATTATCCATAAGCGATCTGTTTATAGATGAGTTAATTGTTACATTTCTATTAATTTGAATCTCTGATACAACTTTTACTCCAAGACCACTAAATAAGAATTTTTCCGGTGAGCCGACATGAGTTCGTATATCAGGTAAAACACTATTTGTTATTAATGGATAATTAATCAAGGGTGTGAACGCATGATCTAGATAATTTTTTACACCTGGATCAGAAATATTTGAGTTTCTTTTAATAAGAATATCAGGGCGTCTTCTCTCTAAATCTAAATCTGAAGATTTAAAAGATATATTATTTATCTCAGCGCCTCTTTTCAAATTACCAACACTGATCCTACTGAATTCTAAATCATTAAATTTTGAAACTTTATTAGCTATATAAGCTGCTCTTGAAGAAGATATGATCGGATTAATATGCTCTTCAGAGTCAACCGTAAGATTTAATGTTTCCTTTTGAATGGAAGCAGTTTGAAGATAAAGCTTGTTCTTATTTAGGTTGTCTAGAAGATCCCAGTAAAATTCATTTTCTTTATTTTGGTTGAAGTTAGTATTTTTAATACTTGGATTAAATTTATTTTTTTTTCTAGCCGACTTTCTGGATGACAATCCAACAGAAAACGCTATATTCCATGTATTACCTTTAATATATGAAAAATCAATATTTCCAAATTCTTTGTATTTATAGCTAAAACCAAAATTAAAATCTGCTTCTTTTTTTCGTACGACTCCTGATTCATCTGACAATCCCTCTCCACAACAACTATAACTACCATAATCAAATGGATTACTTTCTAACTTAAAACTAAGATTTTTAAGTTTTGGGATTTCTAATTCAATTCCACCAAAAAACACTGCCGGTCCTTTGAACCACAGATCGTATGAAAGATTACCCCCAAGAGCATAATCACTTGAACTACTAGACCTTGTTTCAAAGCCTTCATTTATAATTCTTAATGGATTTTTGAAAGCTGAGTCTGATGTGAATTTACCCCAGCCTATTCCAGATGTTAATTTAAAATTATTAAAATTATATGTTGCAGCTACATATTCTTTTGAGAACTGTCCAGTCCCAGCAAAATCATCTAATCCAATGGCAAATCGCGGAAGAACCATCAAATCAGGTTTGTATGAAAATTTTACATTAAATCCTTTGTCTAGATATAGGCCTTTAGTTGAACCCCATAATAAATCATCGGGTCTATAGTAGAAATAACTTGCCTCCAGCCATTTAAACGGAGTTGCAGTAATTGTTCCAATTTTTGTGAAGGAGCTTCTATTATAAGTAAAATATATAGACTGATCTGCATGAACCTCTGCGGTCGGCAATATGATTAAACCAGTCTGCCCGTGAGAATTATACGAGGTGGCATGAAGATGATAGGCAGATAATACAAAAAGAAGATTAAATAATATATATCTCATTAAAAAAGTTACCAGTAATAAAATTCAAGGAAACTGTTTAATCACTTATAGAGTTTAGTGATGCTATAGATAGAGCTAAGCTACTAAATATTGGAGCCATAGATTCAAGAAATGCTACTCCTTGTATCCTACCAATATGCCTAGGAACATAAATTACAGAACCAGGGTATATCTCGTAGTCACTTTCAATAAATCTTTTTATTCCATTAATTTGAACTTTTGAAGTCTCCCCATTTGGACTAACAATAAATATAAAATCTGAAGATGAGAGCCTTGTAAATCCACCTGATTTGTTAATGTAATGCTTCATGTCTTTTGAGTCTTTAAATAGCACAGATCCTGGGTTTCCTACCTCACCAAATACATATACATTAGATGAATATGATGGAATAAATATTTCATCTCCATCATTTAGATAAATATCGTCTTGTATATTTTCTTTCAATTTAAGTTGATCAAATTCAGCTACAAATCTTCCGCTTGGCTCAAAATCTCTAAGCTCAGATAGTAGAATTGATAATCCATCTCCAGCCCCTCCTAGAGTTTGTGGATAAGATGCTATATAAGAAATCAAATTTTTATACGTTTTATCAGAAAATACCTTTTCGAGCTTTTTAGAGCTTTCTCTAGTAAGAGTTCCTGCAAATGCATAAGCTGAGCTTGTATAGCCCCCAGATCGCTCCAGAATATCAGAAAGTCTATCTGAAGAGGAAATAGAATATTTACCAGGTAACTTAACGTCACCAGAGATAGTTATAGTTCCAATTCTTTCTTTATAAGCGTAGACAGAATCCAAATTGTTTAATTCAAGATTCATATTGTTTACTTTTACAACAGAGGATACAAAAGTAGAATCTTTTAAGCGCACTAAATTTAATGATTTTTTTTCAGTCTCAGGCATTAAGCCACCTGCATATTTAATTAGATCATTGAGCGTTTCTTTTATTTTTAATTCATATATTCCAACATTATTAAATCCATGACCCGCTCTTACTAAACTCTTAACTGGTTCAATATACACAGCATCTCCAGACATTAGAAAAGGAATATTGCTTACATCACCAAACATTAACGCCTGATAAAGATCAACACTCAAATCTGCTTTTCCATTCCTTTTAATAGTTATATTCCTTAAACTACCATTTTCAGTCACGCCTCCAACAATATTTAAAGCCTGTAAAACATTAGAGTTACCGCTCAGCGTATAAATACCCGGATAAGCAACATTACCAGTTACAAGGACGTTAATGTCACGTATTTCAGATAATGTAACTACCGCCTCCATACCAATAAATAAAGTTTTATACTTTTTCTGTATTACCTCTGATACTTGCTCAAAATTCAATCCAGCTAAATTAACCTTACCTATGTCAGGCAGTAAGATAGAACCATCTCGGCCTACTTCTACTTTATAAGTTTTATTTTGACCAGCCCCGAACTTATCAATACTAATTACATCACCATAATCAACAATATAATTATTTCCGAAATTTGGTTCATTTAATGGCATAAAAGATGACTGCATGGAGCGAAATAACTTAACTCCATACCTTTCAGTATCATTATTTAATTTATTATTGAGCTTAAACCTTTCCCAGTCTTGAACAACTAAATTTTTCGAAACTTTAGAAGAAGGTCTTTTTTTGACATTAGATTCATTTAAATTCGTTTTATTCATCATCTCTTTTTCAACGTCTTTTCGAACGCTGTCTGGAAGGCTCTGAAGGTATTCATTATCAAGCTCTGCCATACCAGAATCAGAAGATTGTGAGTTAAGGAATGGTATTAAAATTAGCATAAATAACAGTGAGTAATTTACAGGACGTATATTTTTCATTTTTTTATAAAGTATTTATTTTTGTACTATTAGTTTAAGTTATTTTTTATATCAAAAGAAGGCTTGAAAGCCAGTCTTTTGAATGAATTTATCATAAATTCTTGTCTATTCTTGGGATTTCTTCCGATTCTTTTAGGGGTTATTTTAAATTGAAAAGAACCAAATTTACCTATTTTAACAATCTTTGTTTTTGAGTGAATTTTAATTAAGTCTATAAAGCTATTTAGAATATTCTTAGCATCTTCAGACGAAATATCAGTTTTCTGTAAAACTGAATTACCAATATCTTTCTTCGTAGTAGTCATCTATTTCATTCCTGGAATTTTAATACCTTCAATTTTATTACATAAATCAAGAACTTTCTTCATTATTCTATCTACATCTTTATCTATTAGAGTTTTATTTACTGATTGAAAAACAAATCTAAAACCTATTTTAACAATACCTTGATTGGTATTTTCAAAAAAATCAAAAACAAATATATCTTTTACATTGCCGTCTTTAAAATCTAAGAGAGTCTCCTCTAAAAGGGAAATTTTAGAATAATCATCTATTGCGAATGAAATATCTCTATTTGTGAGAGGAAATTCAGATATTGGAGAGTATTGAATAAATTCTGATGGAAGGTTAGATCCACTTTTAATGCTATTAAGATTTATAGATAAATCATCAATTTCAATCTCTAATCCAATAATATCTAATTTAATTTTAGAATCTAATTTTTCTCTAGAAATCACCCTTATGTCAAAATTTACATTACTAGATATTTTATCCAAAATAGATTTTAGGTATGGAATATCTATCTTTTTAGAAAAATCTTCATAATTTTTTCCAACTCTACCACTTGCAATTATTCCAAGTTTCTTTTTCTTTTGAATGCTTTCATTAAAAGTATATATATCTGAGATTTCAAATAATTTAATGGAGTCTTTTTGTCTTTTTTCATTATAGATTAAGTTTGCTGATAAAGAATCAATGATGTTTGTTCTTAGAATAGATCTATTTGCATCAAGTGGATTATCTACGGATATGCTATCTTTGTTATCAATTGCTACAAATGGAGCATTTATAACCTCATAAAATCCATTATCAACTAAAATAGTTCTAATGTTTTTTTCAATTGTATTTAGCGGCATATTCTTTGACTTAGGAATATCTAAATTTGATGATGGAATATTATTGTAGCCAATAACTCTTGCTACCTCTTCTGCAAGATCATTTTGGTGACTAATATCACTTCTAAAGGATGGAACTTTTATACTCCTATCCACTTTAAATCCTAACTTAGTAAGAATTTCTTTGTATAAATCAATTTTAATTTCTACCCCAAGAATATTTGATATTTTTTGATTATCAAAATTTAGTTCCAGTTCCTTGAATTGCTTATAGTTTTTCGTATAAATTGAAACTTCTTCAATATCTACATGCTCACTAACGATTTGAATAAATCTTCTTAGAACACTTTCATGACAAAGAGGGTCTACACCTCTTTCAAACTTATGAGATGCATCTGAATGGAGGTCATATTTTGTTGCCGTCCCTAGGATTGACTCAGGTTTGAAATAAGCGCATTCTATGAGCGCTGTAGTTGTTGATTTATTGCAGCGAGTATCATGACCTCCCATTATTCCTGCTAAATTAATAACCTTTTCATTATTTACAAAAATAAGATTTGATCCCTTTAGGTCAATATCTTTACCGGTCAATGAAGTAAATTTATTGAATTTTGAATTATTTTCAATAATTAAAGGAAAATCGCCTTGAATATTATTAAAGTTGTAACTATGAGTTGGCTGTCCAGTTTCATAAGCTACATAATTAGAAACATCTGTAAAAAAATTATTCTTACTAGACTTTAGGTCAAGAAAATAATTTTCTAGATAATCTTTATAGGTTGTAACAGGATTCTTAATCTTTATTTTTAAAAAAGATATATTAGGGCAATCTTCGACAGATTTATTTAAAAAATTGAGATTAAGAGAAGGTATTTCACCTTCATATATTTTTAAACTTAGATCAGTTTCATAAAAAACATTAAGGTCTCTCGCTAAGCCAAGTAATGATAAACAATCTCCCCTATTTGGTGTAAATTCCATATCAAAGATTTCATTTTCTAACTCATGTTCATGGCCTAATTGAAACAACTTGTCAGATAAATCATCTATATCCGGCTTTGCTTTTAAAAAACTTAATAGGTGTCTATATGCTATTTTCATTTAAATTGACTTAAGAAATCTAAATTTGATTTGTAAAATTCCCTGATATCAGTAACACCATGTTTTAGCATCGCTATTCTTTCTATACCCAAGCCAAAGGCCAGACCACTATATATAGATGGATCAATATTGCAGTTTTTTAGAACAACGGGGTTAACTATTCCGCAACCGAGTATCTCTAACCACTTACCTTCGTTTGATAAAATATCAACCTCCGCAGATGGCTCTGTAAATGGGAAATAAGATGGACGAAACCTTAGCTCAACATCATGACCAAAAAGAGAATGAATGATTTTATATATTAAATCTTTTAAATGGGAAAAATTGACATCTTTATTAACATAGATGCCCTCTATCTGATGAAACATTGGTAGGTGGGTAGCATCATCATCTTTTCTATATACCTTTCCACCAGAAATAAATGCCAAGGGCGGCTCTTTCCCAAGCATTCCTCTTATTTGAACCGGTGAAGTGTGCGTTCTTAAAACATTCGATTTGTTACCAATATAGAAAGTGTCATGCATTTGTCTAGCAGGATGCGATTTTTTGATATTAAGCATATCGAAATTAAACTCTTCCGTTTCTATTTCCGGCCCCTCAATAACTTCAAAACCAAAAGATTCTAAAAGACTCATTATTGAATCTTTCATATGGTTTATAGGATGATAAGCACCGAGATCATTTAACAGTTTAGGTGGATTGATATCTTTTGAATATGGCATTCAGCCAACGCTATTAGCTAACAGCAGTTTCTACAATCTTCTTAAAAGTCTGATTATCAGAAATAGCTATATCAGATAATATTTTTCTATCTAAAGCGATATCTTTTTTACCCAAAGAGTTTATGAGAACAGAGTAAGAAATACCAAGCTCTCTAGCTCCAGCATTTATTCTTGCTATCCATAAAGCTCTAAAAGATCTTTTCTTATTTTTTCTATCTCTAAAGGCGTATTGTAAAGATTTAATATTTGATTGCTTAGCGGTTCTAAAAAGCCTGCTTCTAGCGCCATAATGACCCTTGGTAGCACTTAGTACTTTTTTATGTTTCGCTCTAGCTGTTACTGATTTGGTAGTTCTTGGCATGATTTATCTTCTTATTAATTTTGAAGCCATTTTAAGCACAATACCCGATAGCTTATTTAGACCTCTGTTATGTCTTTTTCTTTTAGTTGATTGCTTTGTAAGGATATGAGCTCTATGAGCACTTTTACTTTTTACTGCAGTACCAGTCTTCTTAAAACGCTTTGCAGCTCCAGAATGTGTCTTTAATTTATATCCCATATTACTCTTCTTAATTTATTTATTCTTTTTTAGAGGTGATAACACCATCAACAATTGCCTACCCTCTAAAGAAGGCTCTTGATCTACCTGAGCAATATCTTCCAGTTCATCTCTTAATTTATTTAATAAATTAAGTCCCATATCACTATTCAGTATTTCCCTACCTCTAAAGCGGACGCTTATTTTAGTCTTATCTCCGTCAAGAATAAAGCTTTTAATCTTTTTTAATTTAATATTATAGTCTCCTATATCCGTAGAAGGCCTAAATTTAATCTCTTTTGTGGTATTTCTCTTAACTTTTACCTTAGAAGAAGAGGTGCTTTTCTTTTTATCAAAAAGATGCTTTCCATAATCTAGCAATTTACAAACAATTGGCTCAGCACCAGATGGTGAAACTTGAACCAAATCAAGAGAAGAGGCTCTGGCAGATTCAATTGCCTGAGTATACGGAACTAAGCCCTGCTTTGCGCCATCAGCATTTATTAACATCACCTCAGTAGCCCGAATTTTTTCATTGATTGGCGTAATTTGTTTTTTTTGATTAGCTATGTGTGCACCCTACCAGGAGGTAAATTGAATATATAAACGTTAAAATCTTAATAAGACGATATTTGTAAATTGATAATAAATGACTGTTTCATAATTTGTGCAAGTTTAAACTAATTAACATATTTGGCAAATTTTTTGTTGGGAAATTAAGGCTGCAGTATGAAATAATTCCAGGTTTTTTGATTTAATTCAAAAACTTGGCGTTTATTAACCCTCGACTCATGGCCTTCCCAGAATTCAAAATAATTCGGTACAAAATAATACCCACCCCAGTTGTCAGGTCTTTTTGATAAGTCGGCTGTATTCAAAACATCATTAAAGTTTGTTAAGTTATCATCATAACAATTAATTTTTCTTGATTGACTTGAGCTAATTGCAAGCGCATTTTTTTTATTTGACCTATTTAAAAAATGAGTATCTGAAATAGTTTTACTAGTTTTGTGTATTTTAGCTTTTATTCGAACCTGAACATTTATACTACTCCAGTACATTAGAGCTGAAATGTTATTGTTACTAGAAAACTGTGCTGCCTTGGTTGATTCATAATTACTAAAAAAAATCCAATTATCACAGTCGATATACTTAAGATTAACATAACGAGAATCTACTTGATCCTGATCAGCATCATAAGAACTAATTCCAACTACATCCATACAAGGATCTCTTGAATCAACTGCTTTTAAATATAATTCTCTAAAGGTTAAGTAAGGTTCATTTTTAATATAGTTATTAAATTTAATCATCTAAATCTTCTCAAAATCTATATCAGAAGAAGAGGGGGATATTAATACAGTAAGTATTTTAGCAAAAATATAATAACTCAATATAAAAAATAGAAATACTCCCTTGAAGACTCCAAAATTAGAAAAAATTACTTTAATTTGCCTAAAGTAGAATGGAAGATAGTTAACTCTATATTTTTTTTTAGAAAAAATAGGTTTAATATTTAAAAAAGAAAGCAAGTAATTTTTTAAAGAATATATAGAATAGGATTTTCTTGAAGAATTAATTTTCCATTTCCATAATTCCTTATTCACAATTCTTATATTTCCCTTAAGAGCCATACTTAAACCAGCATCTACTTCAAAAAAATCAAATAGATTTAGACTGTCTGGGACAAAAAACTCTCTCCTGAACATCCCATAAATTAAGGCTGGTTGCATGTCTATAATTCTGGAAAGATATCTAGATACTTTTGATTTAGAGGACGAAGAACTTGGGGAAATACCTATAGATTTCGGGCTATTTTCATCGCTAATACTATAGGAGCAAAAAGCTAATGAGCACTCTTTATCAAATTCCATTATTTTAAGCATTTCAGAAATAAATTCAGGATGATACGGATCATCATGAGATGCAAACATAAAAAATTCTCCACGTGCCTGCTCAAGAACATATCGAAAATTTTTAACTGGCATACCAAAATTAGAGTCTTGTCTAAAATATTTAATTCTATTGTCAACATCGGAATATTTCTGGCAAATAGTTTGAGTTTGATCATTTGAACAATCATCAGAAATAATTAGCTCAAAATCTTTGAAATCTTGATTAAGTATGGTTTTAATTGTGCTTTCTAGAGTATCTTCTCCATTGAAAACAGGCATTCCTATCGAAACTTTTGGTCTCATTTAAATTTCTTGATCATAGTAACTCAATCTTTCAGTATCCTCTTCAATATTTTTATTACCATATTGGATTTCAATTATATGACATGGCTCATCGTTAGAGTTAATAATTTGATGCCATTCTTCTTTTTTAATAATAAAAGTTTCATTTTTTGAAAATATAAAAGATATTGCTTCACTGGCCTCACCCTTACTGTGATTAACTATGCATTTACCTTTACTAACAAACCAAACCTCATTTCTAAAAAAATGTCTTTGAAAACTCAGTCCCTTTTTTGGATAAATGATTAATTCTTTTACTTTAACGACTTCATCAACAAGCAGATTATAAAACCTACCCCATCTTCTATCTTCATAATCAAATTTATATTCTTTAAGAATCCAGCTAGAGGAATTTTTTTTATTATCTCCTCCAACAGAAAATACAAAATCAACACCTTTTATATCCATCTCCAAGGTATTGTCATTATTACGATCCCCGCCATTAGCAAAAATTATCTCATCATTAGGATACATATCTACAATTTTTTGAAGTCCTAGACGGCAACTACCCTGCTCATCATCCTCAAAATCAATAACCTTATCGACCATGTCTAAATGCTTAATTATTTCTGATCGTTCATTGAAGGGCATGAAAAACTTACCCTTCTTTTCAACCAACCAATCGTCGCTATTAAGAGCAACTACAAGCTTATCACCTAAAGCTTTTGCAGATTTAAAATATGAGATATGTCCTGAATGCAAAGGATCAAAGCCCCCGCTTACAACAATTACTTTCATTCTTTTTATATAGCCTTATTAAGTATCATAATCATTTTAATATTTTTTCTATATTTTCTCTAATTTGGTTTGATATAGATGAAACATCATAATATTTTTTAGCATAGTTCACACAATTATCTCTTAAGTTCTCATTGTGGATTAAATATGTGAATTTTTTCCAATTCTCTTCTATGCAATCTTCATCATTATTTACAAAGGCAACTCCAAGATTATTATCATCAATAATATTTATAAGGGGATTACCTTTATTCAAGATACAAAAAACTGGCAAGCCATTCGATATATAAGAAATAAATTTACCTGGTATATTATTTGTCTTATGATTTTGATCAAGTAAAACGAATCCAAAGTCATAATTTAAATATTCTTTTTCTAGCTCATTATTCGGAATTGAATTGAGAAAATTAGAATTAGCATTGTCTTTATATCTGGTTTTTAGGCTATCAAAGTTAATATCCTGAGAGAAGAAATCAATATTAAAGTTTTTTATAGTAGATAAGTTGATTATTTTATGGAAATTATTTATGCCCTGAGCAATTCCAATATTACCAGCATAGACAGAGTTTAAATTATGACTTAGGGGTTTAAAATTTATGGGAGGATTTATAGATTTCCAATTATTTAAGACATGAATATTGCACTCATTGTTTATAATACTTTTAACAATATTTATATTGGTGTTAACTTGAACTCCAATGGAATCAGCTAATTTATATTGTTTTTTCTCAAAATATAGTAAAAAATTATGAGTAATAGAGCCCTTCTTCAGCAACCCTAAATCAACCATCCACAATGGAAACATATCTCTTAAAATTAAGTAAGTTCGAGCATTATTAATTTTCTTGAAGTAACTAATAAAAGGAGAATAAAAAATTGAAGGAGAATACCATATTAAATTTTTAGCTAATATTCTATTTTTAAGACCAAAGCTTCTAAATATAAAAACCATTAAATATGGATTTATAAGCTCACTGAAACCTCTTAAAAAATTAGATCTAAACCTTTTAAAAGTTTTTAATCTTAAAACATAATAATTATTTGATAGTTTTTCGTAAGAATAAAAATTTTTTAAAGTAGATTCTTCTGTGATAATACATACTGTATTTTCTTTAGACATATGAATACCCAATTCATCAATCATGACTGCAGCAGAATTATTTATAGGCTTAAAGGAATCAACTAAAATTACATAGTCAAAAGTCATGCTCATTCTATTGTGGTGTTAATTTTAAAAATAATTTGTTAATTGAGTTCTTAGAGAATTTATAACTACTGAAGATGGTGAATGACCTACTTCAAGATTATAATTTGCTGTCCAATCCTGAGCTATAACTAACTTGATTGATTCAATAATATTATGGGAATCTAATCCGGAAACAATAGTTCCTCCACTTTCCACGGTCTCAGGTCTTTCAGTTGCCATTCTTAGGCTAATATTAGGCACACGATAGTATAGGCCCTCTTCAGCAGCAGTACCGGAGTCTGACAAGACACATGCTGAATTCTTAAGCAAGTAATTCCAATCATAAAAACCTAAAGGCTTGATTACAATAGTATCTTTTAATAATGTACTGTTTTGTGATTTACTAATTGTTCTTGGGTGCATTGGAAACACAACCTGATATCCTAGATCTTTCTTGATCCTGTCTGCTGTCATAAGAATTTGTTGAAGAGTCTCTGGATTATCAACATTTTCACTTCTATGAGCTGACATTAAGATATATTTACCTTTCTCAATATCAAGCGTTTTTAAGATTTCACTCTTATTTATATTATCTTGAAATGCATCCATTGCTTCAAAAGTTGTATTGCCTGTAACAAATATTTTTGATGGATGTATGTTTTCTCTAATTAAATTCTCCCTATGATATTCCTTGTAAGGCAATAAAACATCACTCATATGATCAATTAATATCCTATTTCTTTGCTCAGGCATTCTTCTGTCATAAGCCCTAAGCCCAGCTTCCATATGAAAAGTTTTAATACCTCTGTATGAGGCGGGCATGATTGATAGGCCGCTGTAAGTATCTCCGAGAATCAATAAAGCATCTGGCTTTACTTTTTCCATAACCTCATCCGTTTTTTGTATAACAGAGGCTACTTCATTTGAATATGATGAAACATCGATTCCTAAATCAAAATCAGGAGCACGCATTTCAAGATCATTAAAAAAGAATTCTTTTAGCTCTGGTGTGAAGTTTTGACCTGTATGCACCATAACATGATCAAAGTTATGATCATCCAGTTTTTTTAAAGTAGCCCACATCTTAATCATTTCAGGCCTAGTTCCAAATATAGACAATACTTTCATTATTTTAAATCCTCAATGCTTATTATTTTTAGTTCAGGAAAAGGTACAATAATTTTTCCGCCATTTTCTAGAAATTTTTTATTTTTTGAAGCAATTTCATCTAAGAAAGCCCACGCAAAAAGAAGAATATAATCAAACTCTTTAGTATCAAGTATTGATTTATCAACTATTTCAATATGAGATCCAGGTGTAAAGAATCCTTGTTTTGGGGGTGAGTCATCAATAATATAATCTAAATAGGATCCATCTAAATCACAAAACTGCAGTATTGTATTTGCTCGACCGGATGCACCATAGCCGACTATTGTGCTTCCATGAGACTTCAGCTTATCTAGCAACTCAATAAGATTAGTTTTAAAATTAAAAACCTTATTACTGAAAAGTTTTAATGAATTAAAACTATCCAAACCTGAGTCTTTTTCTTTCTCTATCAATAATTTAACTGAAGGATCTTCTTCTAAAAACTTCATACTGTCTTCATGACATACATAGACCCTAATCGAACCAGCATGAATAGAAATTTCGTCAACTTTATAGACTTTAAGTGAGAATTTCTTAAAATAGTCTTGCAAGAATATAATTGAATAATAATATATGTGCTCATGATAAATCATATCAAATTGAAGCTCATCAATTAATTTTAATAAGTGATGGACTTCAAATATAAACATACCATCGTCTTTGAGCATAATCTTAACTGCATTTGTTGTTGAGTTAATATCATTAATATGGGCATAACAATTATTAGCAAGAATTAAATTTTGCTTACCATATTGAATCAACAAATCTTCAGCTAAATTTTCATTAAAATATCCGACAATCTGAGTAGCTCCAGATACTTGATTTTGCTCAACAACATTCTGCGCAGGATCAATACCGATAACCTGCTTAATACCCTCTAAAACAAGAGGCCTTAGCAATATGCCATCATTAGAGCCAAACTCTAATACACTAGCATTACCTTTATCATCTATAAATTGGTCAGTAACATTTTTTGCATGGTTTTTAAAATGGTCTTGTAAGGTCTTGATCTGCGAAGAAAAGTAAAAGTAATTCTTAAACATCTCATCAGCATTAATTTTTTCAGCTATTTGGACTCCGTTACATTCATCACAAAATGTAAATGTCATTGGATACTTTTTCTCTTTCCCAATAAAAGATTTCTCAATAAAGCCGCCAGCTAAGGCCACTTCACCAAAATCTAAAATTTCCTTGAGCCCAGAAGAACCACAAAAACTGCAATTGGTATTATTCATTTATAAATCCTTAAAGGTTTTTTTTAAAGTAGAAATTATTTCACTAACTTCAAGAATATGCGTATTGCTTGAATTATATTCATTCGAAACTTTATCAACCTCCTGATTACCTTCAGAAAAATATTTTTCATAATTTAAGTCTCTATCATCTGCAACTATTCTATAAAAATTATCTTCTTCTATAGCTCTAGTCATCTCCTCACTCCCAATTAATGATTCGTAATGTTTTTCGCCATGACGAGTACCAATAATATTAATTTGTGAGTCTGAATTTTTTATTTGTATTAACGCTCTCGCTAGATTGCCAATAGTACATGCAGGCGCCTTTTGGACAAAAGTGTCTCCCTGGTTTGCATTATTAAAAGCATATAAAACCAAATCAACTGATTGTTCAAGGGACATTATAAATCTAGTCATGGATGAATTTGTGACTGTTAGGTCTAATTTATTTTTTATTTGATCTAAAAATAGAGGAATAACACTTCCTCTTGAACCCATAACATTTCCATACCTAGTTAGAGAAACTATAGTCTCATCTGCAGATAGACTTCTAGATTTAGCAATTACAGTTTTTTCCATAAGTGCTTTTGAAATTCCCATGGCATTAATAGGATAAACAGCCTTATCAGTACTTAAAAAAACTGCATTTTTTACACGAGCTTCTATAGCAGACTGTAATACATTCTCAGTACCAATAATATTGGTTTTTACAGCTTCAAGAGGAAAAAACTCACAAGATGGAACTTGCTTTAAAGCTGCAGCATGAAATAAATAATCTACATTTTTCATAGCAAAGTCTATAGATGATCTATCTCTAATATCACCAATAAAAAACTTTAATTTTTCATTTTTATATTTTATTCTCATATCTTCCTGTTTTTTTTCGTCTCTACTAAAGATTCTTATTTCTTTAATATCTGACTCAAGAAACCTTGCCAAAACAGCCTCACCAAAGGAACCTGTTCCTCCAGTAATGAGTAATATTTTATTGCTAAATGTGTTTGAAGTGTCCATATTATGAGTATTGTACATATAATTCTTTTAACATTGTGTCATGATTGAAATATTTCTTACCTATTACAGTTTCAAATCTGTCTTGATTTAATGATAAATTAATAATGGGATCATCTTTTTTAGATATACGACATTTATGGCCATAAATATCTACTACTTTGCTTAATAAATCATGTTTAGAAATTACTTCTCCACCTAAATGAAATAATCCAAAGTTATCTTCTTTGATGAAAGAATTAATAATGATTTCAGATAGTTTTAAGGTACTCATTCCCGTAAAAAAATAATTTGAAAACCCTTCACATTTACTCTGCCTTAGCACCCAATCAATTATACCAAAATCTTTGTTTAAGCTATGTCCATACAAAGAGGTTCTTATACATGATGAGTTTGGCAACGACGGTTCACCAAGAATTTTTGAAATTCCATAAATATCTTTTGCGTTGGTATAAGAGTCTTCTTTGTAATCTCCTTTAAGCCCATCAAACACTCCATCTGAACTAATATGAATATATTTAAAATCATATTTTAAAGAAAGCATATCCAAGACTCTTGGCAAGACAGAATATAATCTTAAGTAATCTAGCCAGATATTTTTAGCTCTCATCTGGGCTGCCAAAGATAGACAATTAATTACGGCAGTTGGTTTAAGGTCTTTTATGAGAGCTTCCAGCTCTTTATTATCCATCAAATCTTTTACGGAAATAAGGCAACTTTGGTTAAGTGAAATGGTGCTCTCCCTCGAGGTTCCAACATAATTTAGGTTGCAATCTTCAAGCATTCTTATCAATGCATTTCCTAGCAACCCAGAGCTTCCAAGAACTAAAATCATAGACCTATACCTGACTTTTTAAGCATTAACCTGATAACAGAATCCCATGATATTACGTTTTTTAGCCTTAACTCATGCTTACTTACCATGAACATATTTTGGCCATTAACAAGCACTTCATTTTTAATTTCATTTTTAAGTAGCTCTCTATGCGGTCCAATATCTGAAATCAATGAATTTTTAGATAAAAATATTCCCTCAGAGGCTGCATTAAAAGAATTCTCAACAGTTGTGCATGAAATATAGAGCTTAGATGAAGCAATAGTTTCTATAACCTTGTCTCTTTTTTGAAGGCCCATAAATACTATATTTTTATTATTAAGCAGCTTCTTATCTAAATTTGCATAATCTCCAAAAATATATAATTTATTAAGTCCATATTGTTTTTGTAAATTTTTAAAACATTCCAGAACCCTGTCTATTCTTTTATAAGGATGAGTTCCGACAGCTACGGCATAATCTTTTGGAGGATAAGCTTTACTGGAGTTTTTAATCTCATCGTCACTTCCATTTAATAGACAGATAAACTTATTTTTATATTTTTGAGGTAATAGATCAAAAGAAGACATTGATTCAGCAGAAATAAATTCTGGTGTATTTAAATTTTTTAAAAATTTATATTTGAGAACTGGGTATCTTATTAGGTCTATTAATGTTTTTTCAATCCCTGGGTTAAAGGGTGCAACATTACTTAGATGGAACCAGTTTTTTTTTGCTATTTTTGAATAAATTGGTATTCCATAAGAGAAATAAAAATCTAATTTATTAAAATCTATCGGTAGATTTCTAATATAGTCCTGGTCTCTAAAAACTCTATCAAAAGTACTTTGATATACTGAAAAATACCTATTTTTTGGATACATCTTTGATAGTTGATTTAATACTAATGGGCTTACTATAAAAATAGATCCTCCAGAGGCCTGAAACCATCGAGAGTATTCTTCTAGTCTTTTTAAACCCCCACCACCTGTTGATGCTGAAAAATTGAATAAAAAATTTTGTGAGCTAGATAACACTTTTGACTGTAGATATAAGTTTATTTAACTCAAAATTATACTTGTTTTTGAGATACATAGCTTTGAATTGATTTTTTAAGATCAATATCAAAGTGAAGGCCAATTGACTTTAATTTTTTTGAAGAATAAAAACAAAATACCTCTTCATGCCTTTTCCTTAGGACCTTAAATAGAAGTATTAAAATATGTTTAGAGATGGCATGCCTTCCAATATGTGAATAATCAGTCTTATTAATAGATTTATTTAGTTCAGAATAAACATCACTATAATTATTAAAGGGATCATTGTCCTGTGATATAAAAAAAATTTCTTTTTGTACTTCTGAATATCTTTTAATGAAAAAATCTATTGTCCTATTAACATTCTCAACCGTAACTAAATGCATTTGCCTATTACCTAAAATAAAGATTTTAATCATATCTATAAATGGCTTATTTTTTTTTATTGAATTAATATTTTTAACAAGGTTCTTTCCTCCCATACCAAATACTGCTGTTGGTCGAAGCATAATTAAATTAAAGTTCAAATCTGACTTTAATAAAAAAGTTTCTATATCTAATTTATCTTTTTGATATTGAGTTTGAGGATTGCATATAACATTTTCATCTATATTTTTATCAACTTGAACACCAACAACAACAGCCGAAGAAAGGTGTATTAGTTTATTAATATTTTTTTTATTAGCACATTCGACTATATTTTTTATTATCTTAATATTAGTTGAAATTCCATCATTGCTGTAAGCACAATTAATAACAATATCACCTTTGTTAAGGATGTTTAATACTTCTTTTTTATTTTCTAAATCACATACATGCCAAGATAAATTTTTATTATTATATTGATGCTGCTTTATTTTTCTAGTTGTAGCTTTTATTGAATAATCTTTATAGTCTTTAATAAAATTATTTGCAATGAAGGAATTGGCACCTAGTATTACAATGTTATTTTTTATCATAGTCTTTGATGAGGTTATTTGAAAGTAAAGAAGACATGAGACCAAAAAAAATAAATATAGCCGGTGATCTTACGCCATATGAAAAAGCTAAAACTAACGATGTTAAAATATAAAGACTTAATTTTGTATTAAAATTAATCCGATTATTATTTATTATTGGCCAATAAAAAATTAATGTGAAAAAGGCTGTTCCAAGGAAGCCTGATTCATATATAGATCTTATTAGTTGCGAATTTGGGTTGCCAAATGCATCTGGTAAATCAACATATGAATAATTATTAATTGCAGAAGTTCCAATACCTGAACCAAAAAAGAACTGAAGATAATTGCTGCTTAGAAGAGCCTTATATTGATCATAAAGTGGATAAACCTCTCCCAATTGAACTCTAATTAGATAGGGAAGTTTTTTATTACTCTCTAGAACCTCTAAGCCTCGAGAAAATACTTCTATATAATCTGCTATTCTTGGGACCTCTGAAGCCAGATAAAGAAAGAATAAAAATAAGAAAAAAGTTATAAAACTAATAAATGGTTTTTTATAAAAAATAAATAAAAAAATTGGTGTAAGTAATAATAAAAATATAACTATTGATATTATTGCTGTGAAGCTTAGAGTTAAAAATATTGCCGGCACTGTAACAGCAAGCCACCAATAATTGAACTTACTTTGTTTGTAGTAAGACTCTAAATAAGTAATTGATAATCCAAGTGCCATATAGACTCCAGCCTGCCTAGGTTCACCAGCAATTCCATGAAATCTGGCTCCTACATTAATACCGTCATAAAAATGCCTAGGGATCAAATCATATCCAGACACACTTACAAAAAAATAGTCTGCATAGCCTAATACTAAATGAAGTAAAAAAAGAATTTTAAATATCCTAAAAAAGAAATCTATAGATTCTTTGTTATTGACAAGAAGATAGGTCAAAAAATAAAAGAAGAAGAAGTAATACAGTAGAATAAAAGTTTCGGTAATAGATCTAGAGATCACAATGCTCTCAAACGTTGATCTAGTAAAATCATTTAATTGATAGGAATTTAAAGCAATACCTAGATTATCTGAAAAAAAGCCTATTAAAAAAGAAATTGGTATTAATAATATGAATAAATTAAGAAAAAGATTATTTTCTATAAATTTAATATCTATCTCAATATTAATTTTTTTTATTGCTGCAATTGAAAAAATAAAAAAAGAAATTAGAAGGAATGAAAATTGAAGGATTCGTGATAGCTGTCCACCAGGGAAAAGAATAAAGAACAACATAGTTTCGAATATTACTCCATATATAAATAGCTTAGAGTAAGGAGTTAATTTACTATTTAATCTTAGATATTTGAGCATTTTTTATGAATAATATTAATCTTGCTGGAAAAGCTATAATTATAAGGCCCTTAATAAAGAGAGTCATATTTCTAATTTTGAGAAGATTTTGAATAGAGTGTAATAATTTGTTATCTTTAATATCTTGTTTGATGTTTAAATAATGTGTATTTTGAATAAAGTATATATAACCCTTAGAATTTATAATATTTTTGTTAGTGCTAATCTTATCTTGCCAATACATTAACTCTTTTGTATTACTGCCTGATTCTTTAATTAATAGATTTTCTCCATGCTTCCTGCAAATTGCTAGATTTTTTTCGCAGAAATCTCCCTCCCATCTACCAGAAAGTCTAACGGTCAAGTCTAAATCTCCTATTATCTGAAGGTTTGAATCAAATTTGTGCTCCTCCTTGTCATATGCCTCTTTCCTGATCATTAATGTAAGTAGGCCAATAAAATATTCTTTTAGTAATTGCGAGGTTATGTTGCCCCTATATAACTTAGTTTTAACCTCATATTTAATAGCGACCATCTCATCTAAAATAGTATAGTTGGAATATACAATTCCAACTTTTGGATTATTGAATAAAGGTACTTGTGAAGAAAGTTTATCTTGAAACCAACAATCATCAGTGTCTAAAAAAGAAAGAAAATCTCCTTGAGCATAAGATATTGCATAGTTTCTAGCTTCATATAATTTTGTATGACTTTTAGCATAATGATACTTAAGTCTAGAATCCTTATATGATTTAAAAATATTTGAGCTATTATCTGTTGATTGATTATCCCAAAAAATTAATTCCCAATTTTCATAATCTTGATTTAGAACGCTCTCTATAGCTTCATTAAGATATTTTTCTCCATTGAAGCAATTCATAATGATTGAAACTAATTTTTGATTCATAAACTTTTGTAATGATTAATTGTTTTTTGTAGTCCCTCTTCAATAGATGTTTGTGGCATCCATTTGAGTAATTTTTTAGCTTTAGATATATCTGCATATAGTGACATGTTCTCATCCTCTCTTATTGCAAATTTCCCAAAATTAGGATTTCCTTTTCCAATTATATTTACCACCTTTAGAGTAATTTCTTTTATTGAAATTGGTATTCCAGAAGCAATATTTAAAACATCACCATTAATACTATTGTTTTCTAATCCTAGAAAAACTGCTTCAATAAAATCACCAACATAGCAAAAGTCTCTAATTTGTGTTCCTTCAGAACAATCAAAGCTTTTATTGTTTATGCAAGACTGAATTATATAAGGAAGAAATCTATCTAACTTTTGGTGAGGTCCGTAAACTAAAAAAGGTCTTAAGGTTAAGGTCGGTATTTTTTCTATTTTATATGCCATTTCTAGAAATTGCGTGGCTAATACCTTTCCAAGTGAGTAAGGTGAAAATGGTTTTACTATCATATTTTCTTTTTGGGGTGATTTATTAATACCATATTCATCACTGCTACCTATGTTTATAAATTTTACAAGTGACTCTTTATTGATGTTTAATAGAATATTTATTAGTCCCTGTACTTGAACATCTAAAACTTTAGCCCCACCTGAAAGAAAATCAGAATGATTGATGTAAGTACCAAAGTTAACGACATAATTGAACTTTTTATTTGAAATAATTTCTTTTAATTCATCTAGGTTCAAAAGATTACATTTAAAATGACTTAAATTCTTATGTTTAATAGTCATATCAGAAGCTAACGAAATATTTGTAATGGTAAAATCTCTTTTAAGGGCTTCTTGAATAAAGTTAAGGCCGATGAAGCCAGTCCCGCCTATTACAAGTAATGATTTACCATTCATAATCAAATGATAGATTTTCTATTACTTCTGTCTCTGATTCCAAAGAATCATATGGCTTATCAATACAATTTATTATCATCGCATCGACTTCGCTTATACATTTGAAGCCGTACCATAAACCCTTTGGTATATGGACCAATTTATAATTTTCTCTACTTAATTGAATGACAAAAGGTCTGTTATAAGAAGAGGATTCTTTCCTTACGTCAAATATAACAAGTTTTATTTCTCCTGAAATAACTATGAGGTTTTGGGAAATATTTTCATGCCTTTTCCAAGCTTTCGTTACTCCAGGCTTTGTTTCTGATCCGTAGCATTCACCAAATATAAAGTGAGGATGGTTTTTTGAGCTTAAAATATGCAACAACGAGCCTCTTTCGTCATTATAAATACTTAAGTCATGAACTTGAGGTCCTTTTATTTTGTCCAATATATTCCTTTTTTTATAGCAATATCGCAATACTCATTAATTTGCTTGTCGGTATATTCTCCTACGCTTTCATGTTTAAGGAAAAAATTATTATACCAAGCAGCTACAAAGGAGGAAGTTTGAATGAAATCTAAATTTGGCTCCCAACATAAATGCATTAAAGCCTTATCGCAATTTAGCTTCAATAAGGATGATTCAAAAAATAAATTATCATCTTTAATTTTAACCTTAGCATTATCAGTAAAGCTCCAATTTAATTTCAACTCTTCAATTAATTCAAGCACTGTCCTATTTTGAGCATCCTTTGGGCCAAAATTAAAAGGTTCGCCATTAAGCTTCGAGGTCCCACTTAACATACTTCCGAGCTGAAGATATCCACTAAGTGGCTCAAGAACATGTTGCCATGGTCTTGTAGATTTAGGTGATCGTATATAAAGCTCTTCATCATTTGACCAAGCTCGCATACAGTCAGCAACTATTCTGTCTTTGGCCCAGTCTCCACCACCAATAACATTACCAGCTCTGGCTATTCCTATTTTAATATTATCTTTGTCTTTTAAAAAAGAATGAAAATGGGAGTGTATTACCGCCTCTGCAGCAGCCTTAGAGCTACTATACATATCTTTACCACCAAGATGATCGGTTTCTCTATAGCCATAACACCATTCAACATTTTCGTAGCATTTATCGCTGGTAATAAATACAGATGTACACTTATTTTCCAATGATCTTATGGCCTCAAGTATCGACAATGTTCCAATAGCATTTGTTTGAAGAGTTGTTATGGGATCGTCGTAAGATGAAGATACAATTGCTTGAGCAGCTAAATGAAAAACAAAATCAGGCTTTTCTTCAATAAATATTTTTTTAATTTGCTCATGCTCACAAACATCTAAATATATATGTTTAATACTTTTATCTATATTTGCAGATTCGAATAATGATGGGTTTGTAGGGATATCTTTAGATATTCCCACAACTTCAGCACCAAGAGATCTCAACCAAAGGGTAAGCCACGAACCCTTAAAACCTGTATTACCTGTAACAATTACTTTTTTTCTAAAATATGAATTATTAAACATTTATAACCATGGAGAATCTCCTTTAACCACCAGCTCATTTAAATAATCTTTATCTCTAATTGTGTCCATGCATTGCCAAAATCCATTGTGCTGATAAGTCATAAGCTGCCCTTCCTGAGCCAATGTTTCAAGTGGAGATCTTTCAAGGATAGTCATATCATCATCAAGATAATCAAAAATCTCTGTATTAAAAATAAAAAAACCACCATTAATCCAGCTTTCATTACTATTATTACTTTCAGGTTTTTCAATAAAAGACTTAACTTTATTATCTATTATTTCAAGCCCTCCGAACCTTGCTTGAGGCCTAACAGCAGTAACAGTTGCAACTTTTCCATGAGATTTATGAAACTCTAGTAATCTATTTATATCAACATCACAAACACCGTCGCCATATGTCATCATAAATGTCTCATTTAGCCGATCTTTAAGTCTAAGTAAGCGCCCCCCAGTAAGAGTATGCTTTCCGGTATCTATTAAACTAATTTTCCACTTTTCATCAGAGCTTTTATAGTTGTTTATGTCACCGGAACCGAGATCAATTTCAAAATCACTATTTATTGTTTTATAATTGAGGAAATAATTTTTTATGAAGTCGCCCTTGTATCCCAAAGGAAGCACAAAATCATCAAATCCAAATTTTTCGTATATTTTCATAATATGCCAAAGTATAGGGCGAGAGCCGATCTCAACCATTGGCTTTGGTTTAAGCACAGTTTCTTCAGATAATCTTGTACCCAATCCACCACATAAAATTACTACCTTCATTTAATACCTTACTTTTTTTTAATGACTCTAGCTACTGCCTTAAAAAGGCTCGGGACTATGCCTCTAGCATGAGCTAAAAATCCAATCCCTTCACCACATTTAGTCATAAATAAACTTGGGTGAACACAATCTAAAAAATCTAAATTCTCAACAACTCTTATATTTTGCTTAATAAGTTCATAATAGTGCGGACTACCTTTTTTACAATATAAAAAACAGTTTTGCCTATACCAAAAACCCACCCTTTCATCACCCCAGAATTTTTCTCTAAATAAATCAAATGCCACATAGTCCCTCTCACTAAATAAATTACCCCAAAATGATGGATTTCTTTCATTAATATGGTTCGTGCCTCCTTGATTAGTAAAGGCAGCGCTAAATAATATAACATCTGAAATTTTTGTTAACTGTTCTATAAAATTTTCTGAGCTCTCAGGCTTTAGATGTTCTGCAACTTCTAATGATATTGCTAGATCATGTTGCTCTATAGATTCATCCATAATGTCTAAATTTTTGCATACAAATTTAAAACCTAGCTCTTGAATCAATTTACCGTCATTCCATATTCCATCTACTCCAGTATGTTTCGAGGAACCATATTTTTTTGAAGCTTTTAGCCATGCAGCGTGGCCACAGCCGATATCGGCAACTGAGCCAGGTCTAAAGTATTTAAAGAGGTACTCTATGTAAATATCTGCAGCTACTTCTGAACTTTTATTTAAGGTTGTATAAAATTCATTATCGTACGTATTGTCTGCTGTCATATTTGATACCTTTAAATAATTTTAATGATTATACTTTATCATTATCAAAAAGTAAGCTGCTCCATTTTTTTAAGTTCTTATTTAAATAAAAATAATCCTTAGCAACCTTTTTAAAATTAGAACTTTCCAATATTCCCCTCTCAAGATCATCAAAAGAGTGTATAAAATTAATATATTGATTATTTGATAAGGGGCTCATATTGAGATTCTTGCCATCATGAAATACCAATACTTTCAGACCGTATATATAGGCATCAACTTGTGCTGATGTCATATTGCTACAAAAACACACCTTGTGCTCATTAAGCGCAACATCTATATTGCCTTCAAATAACTCTGCAGATTGAAAATTATAATTATTAAGTTCTATGGGTGCGTTAATATGACATTTAAATACATATTTATATTTGTTTGGATTTAAATACTCATAATCTTGTAAAAAATTCATCATGTCAGTTGTATAACTTGAAGAGTAGTCTAAGAGAACCAATAAGCTATTTTTTTGATCTTTTGGATTTAAGGAAACTTTTTGATACCTCAGTGCCTCACATTCAATTAGTCTTGATTCTTTGTATCCATTATCTATATATTGCTCCTTTCCATGCGGACTATTAACAAGATAAAAAGTAGAAAGCGCTTCATGTTCTTTAATTTCCCCTTGCGATGAATGGAAGTGTCTTAAGTCCCAAAATCTAGTTGTTGAATGTGGTACGGCATATATATTGCCTTTGGAGTGTTCTTTAATGACATGAGAGACCATATTTTCCCAGCCTTGATTTTCATATAAATAAAAAAACTTCTTTTGCTTAGGGAAGAGGTCTATCTTATTTTCTATGTATTCATAGACAAATAGATTATAAATTAAACTTGGTCCAAAAAATGTGTCCAAGTAATTATTTTTTAGAATATGAAAAAAGTTGACATCTGAATCTTTGAGATCAAAATTTTCATGGGGGAACTTGTAAAAACAAAACTTAATAAAGGTTTTTATCCACAAATAAAAAATATATGCCTTGACTCTAGTCTGGAGATTACAATCTAGCAGAAAGTGATTTGATTCATTGGAACTATTTAATATATCTATTAAGCCTGATGCTTCTTCGGGAGTCTTGATATGAGGATGAGGTGAAAAAATATGAAGGAAATTTGCATTAATATCTTTATCTAAAAATAATTCAGGAATACCATCCCATAAATTTGATTTAAATTTTAATTCATTATCTTCAATACCCGTATCAAAATAGGAAAGTGGTGAAATAAATAAAATTCCATCTTCTTCTGAGCACTCGTTATGATCAAATGATCTAAAAGAAATTTTAATGAAGATAAATAAAGACCTGAGCATCATATAAATAGAAGTATTCTTTAAATCTTCAATTTTAAATAAACTTGTATTATTTAAAATATTAATTTCTATATGTAATTTACTACACATATCAGAAATAGATTTAGTTAAAAGATTAGAGTTTATTAAAATAGAAATTTTTTTTACATTATTATTTTTTATAATTTTTTCCAATGCTATTAATCTTATTGCATTAGTGTAATTCTGTTTATATATGCTTTTCTCAAAAAGACTTCCTGAAAACCAAAAGCTATAATTGTTTTGTATTCTAAGAAAATCAATGATTTTTACATTACCAATCTTTTTATATGCAAAGCTTTCTATAAAATTTAAATAAGCTGCTCTTAAATCGACGGCATTCTCATCAATATATCTAGCTAACGAGATAATGCCTAAATCGTCTGAGTAATCAAAAATACATAATTTTAATTTTGATTCAGATGCTAATAATTCCTCAGTTAAGCTATCGGGACTGTCAGTTATTAATAAATGCATTTTTATAACTTAGCATAGAGTCAAGAAATTGTTGATATGGTCAATTTTATTTTTTTCGCAAAAAACATTCCAGTCTTTTACTTCAGTCCAATTTGAGACAAAACAAAAATCAATTCCACACTGTTTAGATGACTCATAGTCATATTTACTGTCACCAAAGTAAATTGAAGGATTTTTTATGATGCCCTGATGAAGTAGGTTCATAAAAATTGAAGTTTTCTTAATAGGACTTCCATATATCCCTCCTTCAAAAAGCGAGTCTATTTTTTTACTTTTAAAGACAGTCCTTAACTCAGCCTGATCCCCTCCTGATACAACTAACCATGGATTATTATTATAAATTTCCTTTAATTGAAATATTTCTTGATTAACCTCTGAATTGATAAGATCTTTTATAATAATAGTAGAGAATTCTTTGCACAAAGCTTCTACAGTATATTCTGCTTCTTTATTTTCAAGAATATTTTCAAGAAAAAACATAAATTTTTTATATCTAGATATTCCTCCATTTTCTATGTGAAAATTAACTAGTTTGTCAGCATGCTTGCTGCCAAATTTTTTTGCAACTTCAAAAAAAGCGTTTGTTTTTATCTGATTTGAGTTAAGAATAACTCCATCACAATCAAATATAAAAGAATTATATTTTTGAAGATTATCCATTTTCAAGCTTAAGTATTTTCTCAACCTTAAGAATATCGTCAGGAATGTCAACAGCAACTGAATCAGAGCTCATCTCTATCATCTTAATTTTACACCCAAGCTCAAGAAATCTTAATATCTCGATATCTTCATTCATCTCAAAAAATGTTTTTTCCTTATTCTTTGAAAAAATTGCTAATGCCTCTCTGGGGAATCCGTAAATACAAACCTGCCTATATGACATTTTAAAATCTCCTGATTTGGAGAAAGGAATAGCAGCTCTACTCATGTATAGAAGATCTTTGTTTTCTGCAAAAATTACTTTAGGAATATTTTTAGAGAAATATTGGCTTTCGTCCTCTATCTGGCAGTAACCATTAAAAATTGAGCTGGGATCATCTAGAGATTGATTTATTAGATCTAAAAGATCTTTTGGATTAAGTATAGGCTCATCGCCTTGAACATTTATATATACCGGGGCATAAATTTTTTTTGAAACTTCAGCAACTCTATCGGTACCAGTAAGGCATTTATCTGAAGTCATTACAACCTGAATATTATTACTAATACAGAAATCTTCTATCATCAAGTTGTCAGTTGCTACGAATATTTTCTTAGCATCTACTACCTCATTACATCTATTAAAAGTTCTTAAAAGCATTTCAATTCCCGAAATTTTTATAAGTGGCTTGCCGGGAAGACGTGATGAATCATATCTGGCTGGTATAACTACAATATAATCATCATGAGATTGCATATAAAGACTCAACAGAAATATTATATTTTGATGGTGTTATTGATACCAAGGCACATGAATCTTGGGTCTCTTTGTATTTTGCAATAAGTTGATTCATCTCTTCATTTCTAGGATCATCTTTTTCATAGCCATCAAAACCAGCAAGGAATATATCGGATGCTTTGCCACTATTTGCAATCGACAGAACGTAAGCAAAAACTAAAGGGAGAGGAATATTTGCAGATTTTTCCTTATAAACAAAACTATTTTCATTAGTACAAAGCCCAAAGTCTAATATTTCACAGTTTTTTAATTTAGACTTTATTAAATCAGGAAGTGATCCAAATGGGATTATTAAAGGTCTTTTCATTGTTTGATAATTTGATATATCTGCTATTACTCTCATGGGATGACATGCCGCCTGAAAATTAATAAGATCGTCATCAATAGAATTGTTTTGATTTAGACTTATAACAATTGGATTAGTTTTTTTAATGAATTGTTCGATACCCCTTGAATGGTCTTTTAAAGAGGGTCCATTTCCTAAAATTAGAACATTTTTGCTTTCAAAGTCGTCTTTAGGACTCCATTTGCCATCAATTTCTTGGTTGTAGATATTCATCTGTGCTATTGATATATTTTTACTATATTTAGTTCCTCCTACTTCTTTAAGATGTTCTATCAGTGATAATATTTCAACCTCATCATATCTTTGATCACTGATAGCTTCTTGTATAAATGTTGGATGAATAGAATAAAGACCACTGAGATAGTAAAATGGGTTTTTTCCCCATTTATATTTTTCCTTTAATGGTGAAAAGTAATCTTCTATTAGCCTAAGAACAGAAGAGTAATTAGAGTTATCTTCACTAGCAACAAATTCTATTAAAGAGTATTCAGTTTGGAGATTACCAGGACCCCTTCCCATTCCAGTTATTGTGCTATCAATCCAAGTGGCTCCACTTGAGATGGCCTGTTGTGAATTACTCATTGCTAAACCCATATTATCATGGGTATGAATACCAATGCTACCAGACCAACCTGATTTAAGTTTAGCAATAATATGGTCTATATTTTTAGGCTTTAAGTTACCTAAGCTATCTGCAAAATATAGAACATCTAAGTTTGAATCCGATGCATTTATTGAAAATTTAACCATTTGCTCGTCAGACGCTTCTGATATTTGCATGATATTTAAGCCCACTTCATAGCCTAGGTTCTTAAAAATACTGACCATTTTAAGAGAATGCTCAAATTCCTCTAAATGAGATGCAATTCTTACAAGTTGCACCTTAGATGAGTGTGCGTGCGAAAATAATGATGAAATTTTATTGATCAGATCTTCTCCGAAGCAAGAAGTGAATTCAGAAGCATTTACCATAACACCAATTTTGATACCATCAGGTATATTGAGAGATTCTAGAAATATATCTGTAGAGAAAGCATACGGCCCTTTAAAGCCAATATTTTTTGATGACCTGAGACCAACTTCTACATACTCCACGGGTGATAAGCTCATTACATTAAGATATTCCTTAACCAAATCATCGCTAAATTCCCAATTATTATAATACCCTCCATCTCTAAGAGTGCAATCTAGTAATTTAATATTTTTTTTCATGTGTATTATGTTTAAGGTCTTTAATTATTGAATTTTAACTTTTTATAAAGAAATAATGAATCTTCTTTAGAAATAAATAAAAATTTTGGATATTTTATAAATATGAAAATAGTATATATTAAAAAAATAAGCACATTAATAATTATACTTACAAAGGGGTTTAGATTGCCTATTAATAAGAGTGTTGTTTGCTCAGAAATCATATAAAAAATAAACAAAGTTAAAAAAGTACTTATTGGAACTAAAAAAATAGATTTTAAAATATTATCTATAAGGAAAATCTGTGCTATTTTTTTTGTAATTATTAGCATAAATATAAAATCTACTAATAGTAATTTTGATGCCATAAAAACCGAAACACTTATTAAAGTATCTGCGTAATTTGAAATAACTAAAAGGCCTACTATGGATATTGATATAGAACAGAGTCCATGAAAAAAACCAAATTTAGAATAAGTTTTAGTTTTTTCAGATGCAAGAAACATGACATTATTTAGCTGCCCAAAAACCTGAAGGAGTGGATATAAAAATAATAAGCGCATTGACAGAGAGGCCATTTGATAATCATTGCCTAAAAATAAACTAATAATATTGTCAACCTGAAAGAATAAGAAAAAAGATCCCATACTGATAAATAGGGTCATATATTTAGCAGATTTTAGGTATAGATTTCCTGCATCCTTTAGTGATCCTTGTTCAATTTTTTCAGCTATCTCTTTCCAGAAAATATTGATTATAGAGGATAACGCTAATACTAAAATCATAGTAAATTGCAGAGATATTGAAAAAAATGCCTGCTGCTCTGCGCCTCCGAAAAAGAACAATAACCAAACTTCAGATAATTTCACTAAACCAACAAAAATCAGCATAGGAGCCAATGGATAACAATATTTGTAGTAATTTTTAAATGAAGCTGTTGCGTTTTTATCTTTATTTAACTGGATAGGTATTATAAAAAAGATCAGGGTACACATAAGAGAAAATTCAATAAGAATAATTTTAAAAATTAAAAATAAATTGAGGCCAAATAAGTTATCTAAAGAAGTTACTAAAATAAAATAAAGAACTGTAGCGATTAAATTAGTTATATTAATATTTGTAGATAGTCTTTGCGAGTCGTATATTTTTCTCACTATATTCCAACAATGATTCCTAAAAAATATTGCAGCAATTGCTACTGATAGCATAATTTTATTATTTTCTAGGGAAAGATATCCTAAAAATGATTTTGGTAAAATTAAGAATGTTATCACTACCAATAATAATAGGCTAAAAAGAAAAACGAAATAATTTCTATAGAATGATGAATGCTTATTTTCTTTAGATGCGAAAGTAAAAAAAGCATTTGAGGTACCCATATCTAACATATAAAAAATAGCACCAAATAAGGCGACTATGTAAGCTAAGGAACCATAAGCATTCGGGCCAAGTGATTTAGCTAAATATATTCCAGTTAAAAAAGTAAAAAATAGCGAAACGAGATTAAGTAAATAAGCAAAGGTAAATCTCTTAAAAATACTCATAATGTTTTAGTATTTTCTTTTATAAAATGAACAAAATCATTAATATAATTTTCTGAACATAGAGCATAATTATTAACAAAATTTATTCTTGATTTCTGAACAAGACCACTAGTCCACCAACTCTCTACGTCTTCCCATATATTATTAATATGAGCCGCGGCTTCAAAAGGATCCGTGAAGAATATCTTCGACTTAGCAAGATCTTTAAAATATACAGCAGCATCTTCCGTCAACTCATTCCTCATAGGGTCCCAAAATATAACAGTAGGTATATTTAATGCCAAAGATTCCAAATAGGTTGTAAAATTTGATGTCTGGATACAGATTCTTGATTTAGCTATCTCAGATGCCAAAGGCTTAGATGCTCTATCTATGGTTATTTTAGGAAAGTTATTTTCAAACTCAATAGACTCATTCCATCCGAAAGAGCCTCCATGCTTAAACCTTAGAACTGTATTTGATTCAATGTCTGCCGAAAGGCTTAAAATAAAGTTCTTTAAATCATTTTCATAGGAAATATATCCAGAAGATACAGGGTAAGAGTACATATGATAGCTATATCTTGTGAAGTCTTGACCAATTATAAGGAGCGAGCCATCCTTTGAATACGAAGATGATGATATTGTTGATGAAATCTTCATTGACGGAATTTTTACAACTTTTTCCTGATGGCTACCCCAGCCCCATGAAAGAAATTTATCACATATTTGTAATTCGTAATCTAACATATTGCTATGCTTTCCAATACCGTAGTGGCCTCCATGTTGAAGGATAAATAATTTAGAATTTCTATTTGTAACTTTATCTGCTAAGTAGAATTTAAAGTAATCATCTGCATATATTGAACCCGAACAAACAATAGCCTTAGGTCTTGATGGCCAGTTTTTATATTTGTTGAGTAATAAAAATTTGAAGCCTTCAATAAAAATTTTTGGTATTTGTTTATGAATTAAATTAACTAAAAAATCTTTAAATTCTGAATCATTGTTTGATGACAGGTTCATACCCTCTCTTTTACTTAAGTTAAATTCAAATAAAGGTAAGTTGCTTGATATAAAATGGGAGGGTAAACTTTTTAGTTTTGATTCAATTATAAATTTATCCTTTATATTCTCATAATTATGAAAAAAAATTGCATCTGAAGATTTAAAAATACTTAGTTGGCTAAGAATCTTATATATGATGAATTTGAACTTTTTAAATACATTACGTGAATTAAAGTATTGTCTTATATTTAAGAAAGAATTGTTATTTTTCAAAGGGATTTGAGAGGCAATGATGTTTGTTGCTTGAGCCTTTCTAATATTTTTAATTAAATTAATTTCTTTTGCTTTTGAATAATTTTTTAAAATTTCTGAAAATATAAATTCATTCCAAAAGTCTTCTAAGTTAAAGTTAGAATTAAAATCACTAGTTGAGTTTGGTACTAGATCAGATAGATCAAAATTTACAATAGAAGCGCTATCAATATCATAATTATTTATACAATTATCAATAGTTTCCCATCTATCAAATACTGAGGGTATAAAGCTATTTAACCAAGGTTTTAACAAAATTCTCCAGAAATCAATTGAATAATCTACTTTATGTAAAATATTAAGCTCTCTAGCAAGGAGACTTAATATTTCTTCAACAAAATCAGATATAAAATCAAAATCCTTTGAGAATTTATCATTATTACTCCAATGATAAGGAGCTATAGATACTTCAGATGATTCTATGGCTTTACTATATTCCTCCGATCTTGCGCTCCAATACCCTGATAAAAGTATATTCTTATGCTCGAAGGGAAAACCTAATGGCGTATTAACTAAATGGAATTTCAAGGATTTAAATAAAGTTAAACATTAATGTTTTTTATTTTTCTCTCTTAAGAGATGACATTAAAATTAAAACTATATAAAAGATCATAGATGATATTAATGTTAATAAAATAATAAACGTTAGCTTGGAAGGCTCAGATTTACGTGAAGGTTCGTATGGACTATCGATAATTTCTAGCAAACCATTCTTTGAGCTTGAAAAAACAATTCTTTGGATATCGGCTTCCATCATCCTGGTAAGAGCCTTGTCTACAGTTTGTGGATTATTTCTAATAGACATATCTAATAAATAGTTATAAGAACTTTCTGCATTTTTCTTTTCTCTTTCAGTGAGATAGGAAATAAATTTTTCAATAACAATTTCTAGTAGGTATTTAGCACTAGATGGAGATTCGCTATTCATAGAAATTCTTATAATTCCTGAGCTCCTATCTTTAGAAATCTCAATGTGGCTTTGAATATAGCCATTGTAAGCCTCCATAAATGGTGGGCTTTTTAGTAAATTATACTCATCACCTTCATCATAAAAATCTGGTAAGAAAATTGTTTTCTTATTTTTCTTGTCATATTTACTGATAGCAAAGCTGTGTAGCATGAATTCTTTATTATTATAAAGTTCTAGAAAAAAATCACGGGACTTTATCATCTCAATAACTTTTAAGTCTGAGGATCCTGAGGATCCAGAACCATTAAGCAAGCTTAATCCGGAAAGAACACCCGAATCAGCATTATTAAGAACCTTATATTTATCTTTTATAACCAACAAAGATTCACTTTTATATATCTCAGTTAGCTGATAAGAAAGATATGTTGAAAGGCTTAATGTTATAAAAATAAAAATAAAAAAGGACTTATAGTAAAAGAAAAAAGGTCTTAATAAAAAGTCTAGATTTAAAATCCTATCATCTTCATTCATATAAGCTCCATATATTTGGTACCCGGAGCCGGACTTGAACCGGCACGCTATTGCTAGCGAGGGATTTTAAGTCCCTTGTGTCTACCAATTCCACCACCCGGGCATTAACATGAGTATTGTAGTTTATAATTTTAATATATGTAATATTTTTAAGAGCCTCTTTATGACTTTAAAAAAATCTGGTTTATAAATTTTCTAATTTTTCTAAGGCTATCCAAAAACCAGATCCTTTGTTTTTATGCCCCTGCCATATTTCAGGTATAAATGATGCATCTGGACACTCTTTATCCAAAATTTTGAAAAGCTTTTTAAAGTCTATTGAGCCTTCTCCTATTTGAAGGCCCTCTCCATTAACTCCACTAGCATCTCCAATATGAAGATGAGAGGTCACAGGTGAAACTTTTTTACAGAACTCATAAAAGTCCAGCCCGTGATGGTTGCAAGTCAATGATGAATGTGAAATATCAAAACACATCCTTAAATTGAGTTTTTTACACCAATAAAGAATTTCTTCTGAATGTACAAAAAGATTTTGATACCTTTGACCGCCAAAATGCCATGGGAATGGTGCCATGGTCTGAGGAATTATCTCCACACCCTCTAAATCTAATTTTTTTAAGCTATTTTCAAAAATATTATAACAATTATTAATTGTTTCTTTAGAAAATGGTTTATCCATAGAGAATCCACCTATGTTTGTAACAATCATAGGTCTTATAGTTTTAGGAAAGAATTTTTTTAGATCTCTTGTGATGTTTATAACATTCTGCATATTAGAAATTGACTCGTTTCTGTAATCAACGTCCTCAGCCGCGAGATCCAACAGCTTACTGCCTTCAAAAAGCTCAGGAGCATGAACAACAAAACCAGACTTATATTCACCTTTGAAATAATCATCTAAGTTTAGGTCCATATCACTATATGAAAGATGAAATTCATAAATATCAGGGTCAATTCTTTTGTCATACTCAGCGAAATCATGATGCCTTACAGGGACGCCCCAAGGTCTTGAAAAGCTATATTGCCGAGGCTCTATAACCAGATTATCTAGATCACTTTGGAAGAAATAATCCTCTTCATTCATATCACGATTTAACTCTTTTCCTAATAGCTCTTTATATCTTTGAGGGGATAACCCCTGCCCTGGGCTTCTGACCAAGATATCACCATCTTCAATCACATGACCTTTCTTTAGAGCTTTAGATGAAACCAAGCTCTTAGATAAATTTTCTCTATTTATCATCTCCCCTTGTGAAAGCTTTCGATCAGTTCCGCCAAGTGCTGCTTCGATTTCTCTAATACCCTTAACCATTAAGGTAAACTCTTCCTTTGTCAGACTTGCCGCATGATCGGGTCCTTCCATATTTCTATCTTGAGTAAAATGTCTTTCTATTAAGCATATGTTAAATGAAACTGATGCTAAGGAAATATTAATACCTCTTTCATGACCAGAATATCCTATGTAAGAATGAATCTTTTGTAACTCATTAATCCATTTTAAGTTGATATCCTGAACTGGTGCTGGATATGTGCTGTTACAATGAAGTAAAACAAATTCAGAGCTATGTTTATTTAAAAGGTTAGTTGCAATTTTTACCTCCTCTTCCGTGCTCATTCCTGTTGATAATATTAATGGTTTTTTTGTATCTATTAGATTTTTTATAAGCGGTGAGTTCGTTAAGTCAGCTGATGCAACCTTATAAGCAGCAACTCCAAGACTTTCTAAGAACTTAATACTGTCCTCGTCCCATGGTGTACATAGGTAAGTGATGTTTTTTTCTTTTGCGTAATTAAATAATTTAACATGATCCTCCTTTTTTAACTCAAACCTATTAAGGAGATCAACAACGTACTCTGTACCTAAATCTTCACCATCTTTTTTTAAAGCCTTTTTTCTATAAACTTTATCTAAATGTCGCATTTGAAATTTTACACAATCTGCACCAGATTCGATTGCCTCATCAATCATTTCAATAGCTCTTTTGAAGCTCCCATTATGATTATTGCCAATTTCTGCAATAACATAAATTCTTTTTGAACTAATTTCTTGATTACCTATCTTCATATAACTTTCCTTACAGTGTCTCTTCTCTAGTCTTCCAGCTTTGGAGACCAGAATCATCAAAATTAAATCTAAAAACTTCTAACTCAATGGATTTAAGATATTTTACGAGTGAATTTCTATTAAAAGGGCTTACGTAAAAAAGAAAGAATCCACCCCCGCCAGCACCTAGAAGTTTTCCACCTATTGCTCCATTTTCTTTAGCCCCGTTATAAATTCTATCAATCAATGGTGATGAAATTTTTTCACTAAACTGTCTTTTAGAAATCCATGACTTATCTAGAGAGTCGCCAAAATCATTAAGCTTATTTTTCAATAATTGATTTTTTATTGTATAAACATGTTCGACATTTTCTCTAACCAGATTTTCAATATTTTTATTTTTCATACTCTTCTTTTGATCATCGTGGATATTTCCTGAGTCATGAGATATACCTGTATTACACAAGATAAGATTTTCTTCTAGTTCTAATTTAGTCTTTCTTGGAATTCTTAAGGGATGAATAATATTGGTCTCTTTGGTAAATTCTATGAAGTTAAATCCTCCAAAAGTACATGCGTATTGGTCTTGCCAGCCACCGGCAATATCAAGATTAAGCCTTTCTGCTTGGAAAGCAAGTTCAGACAATTCATAAGTATCCCATGGATCATCTCTAAACTCATTAAAGCAACCAAGCACTGCTGCAGATATCGCTGATGAGCCTCCAAGCCCAGAATGTGATGGAAAATCAGAATATATCTCTAGATCAAAGCCATAAGAGGGATTAATTAATTTAATAATTGACTGAATTAACCCTAATTTAGATTTCTTTGATAGAGCCCTTTCAAGATTACTCTCTACTATCTCTTCATCTAAATCCCAAGACTTTATACTTATTAAATTATCCTCTCTTTGTCTTAAAATAGCATGACTGTATATAGAAATTGTTGCGTTAATAACAGCTCCTTTTGACTTTGAAAAGAAGTGGGTAAGGTCTGACCCTCCTCCTCCAAAACTTATTCTTACGGGCGCTTTTGATCTTGCAAAATTTTTCTTATCTTTAGATAAAGGAAGATTTTTCTTTGAAATAAGATCTATGAAATGTCCGTCATTATCTATTATTGGAAATGCTTTTATATTGCTATCTAATAATTTAAGTAGAGATTCCCTATCATCGCTATCATTTGCATAAATAAAGTCCTTATTCGAACAAATTTCTATAGGCTCATCAAGACTGGCACCTTTTAATAACTCTCTTCTAATATCACCATCAGTAGCTAGGCCTGCAACCTTATCTAAATCATCTAAAATACAAACTAGACCCTCATTATTTGCATCTATAATCTTTAATGCCTCTTTAATAGAAGCCCTGGCTTTAACAACGTATATTTTCATAATTATTATTTTTTATTTTTAAACTAGCTCGCTTTCTATACTATTTAAATCATATGTAGATTTAAATGCAATATTACACTCATTTTTACCAAAATAAATACATTTAGGTATACCGGATGCTAGTCCTGCTTCAATATCAGTCTCTTTATCACCAACTAATAATGATTTGCTAGGATCTATATCCAGTTCTTTGCATGCATTTTGTATCATCCCTGGATTCGGCTTTCTAAGGTAGCTATCTTTTTTATACTTTTTAATGACTCCATCTTTATGGAATGGACAAAAATAAGTCTTATCTATTTTTGCCCCCTTGAGCTTAAATTGCTCATGCATCCATAGGGTTAGAACATTAAAATCTTTCTCTGTGTAATAACCTCTAGCAATACCAGCTTGATTTGTAATGATTACGACTAAGTATCCAAGATTATTTGCAGAGCGGACTAGATCAAAAATATTCTCAGTGAAGTCAAAATTACTTTTTTTATATACATAGCCGTGATCAATATTAACTACGCCATCCCGATCCAAGAAGAGAGCTGAATTCATAATATAATTAAAAAATAAGTTTAAGAATTTTTTGAGAGCTCATTCTCTACACTCAAGCAAGCCTCATGACCAATTATAGTATGCGCTTCTTGTATAAAAGCAGTATTACAGGAAGGGGCATGAAAGACTACATCACAATATTTTTTTATTTCTAATTGAGTATTTTCTCCGGTAAATAATACTACTTTAATTCCCTTAGATTTTGCCTCTACTGCAGCATTGATAATGTTTGGACTAGTTCCGCTTGTTGTATAGCACATAAGAACATCTCCAGACTTCCCAAGAGTCTGAACTTGTCTTGAAAAAACCTCCGCGTATCCAAAATCATTTGTCCAGGCTGTTATAAACGACGTATCAACAGTTAATGAAATTGCTGCAAATCCTAGTCTTGGATTTTTGTGATTTAAGGTAGCGCAATACTCTGCTGCCATATGCTGACTTTCAGCAGCACTCCCTCCATTACCACAAAACATAATCTTATTTTCATTCTTTAAAGCTTCAGATAATAATTTGCTAATATCCGAAACAGACTTTATAAACATGTCTTTATTTTCAATAATTAGGCTGGCTCTATGAGCCATTCTCTCATCTATATTCATTTATAATTTCCTCATTTTTTACCATGTCGACCTTCCTCCATCTATAACAAGGGTTGATCCCGTCATATAGCTGGATGAATCAGATAATAAAAATATTATCGCTCCTTGATATTCATTCTTGTTAGCCATTCTTCCCATAGGAATAAGCTTTTCGATTTTTTTAATAAATTGATCATTTTGATTATTTTTTATACCGCCTGGCAAGAGAGCATTACTTCTTACCCCAGACTCGTTCCAATAAGTTGCTAAATATTTCGTCAAACCAATTAAAGCATGTTTTATTACAGAGTATGTAACAGGTTTATATTGCTTGTAACCGGTATCATCATCTATATATAGTCTTTGATCAGGTGCAATCAACCCAAGATCAGATGATATATTTACTATAGATCCATAGCCATTTTTTGCCATTTGACTTCCAAAAACCATAGAACAGATGAGAGCACCTTTAATTCCAACGTTTAATTCATTATCCCAACTTTCAAGATCATAGCTTTCTAATTTATTATCGTTCTCAAGTTTACTACTCACAGAAGGGTTTAATGCAGCATTATTAACCAAACCAACGATAGCTCTTTGCTTTTTTAATAAATCTTCTAGGACCTCTTCAATATTTTCTTTTCTTGTTATATCACAGCAATATATATAAACATCTTTATAGCCTTCATTCTCTAGTAAGTATTTGAAATTATTAAGCTCTTCTATATTT
>MDTF01003221.1_pt1 | contig 38889 bp, 39 predicted proteins | sample 811191 | NCBI WGS metagenome assembly MDTF01 (sample SAMN05326649, study PRJNA326480) | marine metagenome | isolation source: seawater | place: Southern Ocean | collected 2011 | reverse complement strand
TAAAAAAATGTTATTTAAACATTAAGATTATCATTTTGATATACCCCTAATACAACTTTTGCAAGATGAGCTTCAAAATTATATTTGGGTTTCCAGCCTATTTTTTTAATATTTTTTATATTAAGTAATTTTTGATACACTCCATCTGGATAATTTTTATCTAGTTTAATCTTTCCTTTATATCCAATAATATTTTTAATAATTGTAGCAATTCTTATAATAGAATAATCCTTACCATAGCCAACATTTATAAAATTATTTTTTGTAGTAGTAACGGTGTTATATTTTTTTTTACTTATATTCATTACCATAATTGCTGCTTCTGCAAGGTCGTCAACATATAAAAATTCTCTTTTAGGTTTACCACTCCCCCAAATTTTTACATATTTTTCATTATTTTTTTTTGCTTTGATAATTTTTAATATAAGACCTGCAATCACATGTCCATTTTGTTCATCATATTTATCTCCTGGACCAAATATATTACAGGGCATCAGAGACCTAAAATCAGTGCCATATTGATTATTATAACTTGCACACAATTTTAAACCTAAAATTTTTGATACAGCATAAGGTTCATTTGTAGATTCTAATTTTCCTGATAGTAGATCATCTTCATTTAAAACAGAATTTTTAACAGGATAAATACAGCTTGAACCTAAGAATAAAATTTTTTTTATTCCAAGCTTCCATGCCCCATGAATTAAATTTAAAGCTATCATGCTATTTTCATAAATAAATTCAGCTGGATAATTAATATTTGCCATAATGCCACCAACTTTTGCTGCACTGATATAAATTGTATCTATTTTATTTTTTTTTAAAAAATTATATGTTTTTTTTTGATTTAAGAGGTCTAACTTTTTTTTACTTTGAGTGATTATATTTTTATAACCATTTTTTTTTAAACATCTAACTATAGAAGATCCAACCATGCCATTGTGTCCAGCCACGAATATTTTTTTAGTTTATTATTTTTTTTCATGTAAGAAATGTAATATCATTAAATATAATAATTTTTATTATCTATTATTTATTATCTTACTAATCATCTTTTCATCAATTAAAGAATAATAAGATCTGCAATAATCAATTATTTTACCTGTATTTTTTATATTATATTTATAGTTGTTTTTCTTATAAATGTTATGAAATTTATGAAAGTCTCTAACTGATTTAATTTTTGGCTTATATTTTTCAATTTTATAAAGCACATCAAATGAAAGTTCATTTTGTTTTTCTATATACAGTGGAATTAAACCCTTATACGAAGCTTCAATGACGGAACTGCTACCTCTATAAAAGGTAATATCACAATTTTTAATATCATCATCTAGACTAGAGTTAGATAATAAAATATTATATTTTTTAATATAATTTTTAATACTATTTAAATATGCTTTATCCTTTATAGTTGGGTGTAATCTTAAGATATATTTAATTTTTGATTTCTTATTTTGTGTCTTTATAGCAAAATTAATTAAAAACTTAACTTCGTCATCAAATCCTTCAGGTAATATAAGGCATTTGGTATATTTAGAGTTTTTGAGATTTTTATCTTTATTTTTGTGTAATACTTCGAACTTTATAGAGCCAATGTTTACGATGCCTTTTTTTTTGAACTTTTTCTGTAAAAAAGTTTTAGATATAAAATTACTGGACGTCAGAATAATGTCTGGATCGAAATTATTATTTAATTTAAGCAATGGTGTATTTGTATACTTCAACATTACAGAAAAAAAATAACCAAAAATCATAATTTTATTATCATAATCTTTTATTCTTTTGCATAATAATCTTTCCCATGGATAACCCTCATATGTTAAAAAAATTTTTTTAGGTTTCGCAATTTTAATTTGTTCTATTAAATCCTCTACATGGCTAATATTATTTATGGATGAAGAGATGTTGTTTAGTTTTATCAAATTTTTATTTATTATATTTCTATAATTCTGATTATTGATTTTACTAAATATAATTTTAATTATTTCTATAATTATTTTAAAAAAATAATAAAAATCTTTAATAATTTTTGGATTATTATTTAAAATATAATAATTATCTTTTTTAGTTTGATTGATTTTATGATTATTCAAATTTCGATAAATTATATTGTAATTTTTTTTTTCTTTTTTTAGCTGTTTTATAATATGATGAAAGTATCTATCTTCATTTTTAAGCTCATTTTGGTTTGTAAAATTTGAAATAATTAAAAATTCTGAAGTATTTATATTTTTAATTGAATTTATTACCTTTGAAAAATATTTTTTAATTGTTTTTTGAATAATGCTATCTTTATTTATCTGACGTTCAGTTATATTGAAATAATTTTTGTGAGACCTTATTATGTGCAATGAAGATAATGATGCTTTATAATAATTTATATTCTTTCTCAATATTTGATTAGAATAAAAAGTTATTTTTTTGTAAAAAGAATATTTCAATTTTTCTATTTTTTAAATATATTATTATATAGATCTTTTAGATCTTTAATGTTGTTTTCATTCTTAACTTTTTTACCATACCCATATGAAGCATGGATGAAATCTACACCTGCAAGTCTAGCAAATTTTCGATCAATAGGCATATCTCCTATATAAACAATTTCAGATAAATCTAAATTTAGTTTATTTTTTAAGTTAAAAATTATTTTTGGGTTGGGCTTGAATGGTGCAAAATCCTCTGGACAGAATATGTAATCAAATTTTAGATCAAATTTTTTTATGAGTTTTTTTACTCGTGTATTAGGTTTTGTAGTTACAAGGCAGGTAATTTTTTTTTCATATAATTTGTTAATTATTTTTTTTGCTCCTAAAAAAAGTTTTATTTTATGCTGATTATCTAATGCTGCTTTATTATATATGATATTTGCATCTTTATAGTTTTTTTCAAATTTTATTTTTTTTAATATTTCAATAAAAGGTGGTCCTATATTTTTAAAATAGTTCTTAAATAAAATTTTGGTTTTTAATTCCCTTCTTACTGAGTTCCAAGCAAGAGACATATTAATTTTTGAATCTATGATGACACCATCAAAATCAAAAATTATTAATTTTTTTTCATTTAACAATGATAATCTATTTTTTGATAACATTTGTTTTTTATATAATTTATTTATAAAGAGTTTTTATAAAATTTTGTAAATAAAAAATTTTGATTTATTTTTCAAATTCACTCCCAATTTCTTCTTCGTATTTAGCAATTTTTGACGCAAAATCAGGCTTATTATATTCAAATGTAATTTTCTTATTATATTTGTATTTTAGATTTACATTATCAAAAGTAAAAATAAATCTATCAAGTTTTAAAAAATCAGTTAATTCATTCATTAAAGTCTGATTATCAAAATTTGGATCATACAATTTTTCATGAAAAAAAATGTAGTATTGATCTTTAAAATATTTTTCCAAATGGTATAAAGCTATTGAATTAAGCATATACCAATGCAATCCAATATCTGGATTACTTTCTTCAAAAATTTTTTTATATCTTTTGTCCATCGACCATTTGTGAGTATTACTTTTTATAAAATCTTTATATGAACGAATGTTAAATATAATTTTTGCATTTGGGAAAATTTTTTTGATCAATTTAAGTCTCAGTGCGTTAAAAGCATGACTAACAAATGGTTTTTTCTGTGATTTAATCTTATAAATTTCATGTAATAATGCCTTTTTAGACCAAAAATCATCTCTATAGAAATCTGAAATGTATTTAGGTCCAGACCAAATGAAACCTTCATTTTTACCTTTAAACCAATCATTGTCATAGTTATCTAAAAAATCCCATATTAAATCTTCAGAGAATCCAACAGTATGATTATTATTATTTTTTATCTCATTTTTTAAAAGATCAATATTTAATGATCTTAATGAAGGATGTTGCCTGATAATTGAGGCTATTAATGATCCTCCAGATCTATTAGCTGTGATTAAAAAAATTGGTTGATTACTTTCATCATAATAGTTTTTCTTAAAAAAAAAAAATAATGTTAATAAATAAAAGTAAATTTTTTTAAGTTTAGGATAAAAAATTATTTTTTTTATAAAATTTTTAATCATTTTAGTTTATTTTAAGAATCTTATAGGTGCTTAACAATTTATACTTTAATTTTTTTCTTATTAAATTTTATTTCAATTTATTTTAAATATTTAATCGCGTTATGTAGATGAATCATACCTAAAAGTTTCCTATTTTTATTAATAACTGGCAAATCCCATATTTTTGCTTGTTCCATAACTTCTATTGCATTTAATAATTTTATTTTTGGAGAAATTGTTTTAGGTCTTTTTATGCACATATTAATAGAGTCCTCTACCATTAGAGCTGACAAAGGTTTTTGAGAATATAATAATTTTCTTCTTAAATCTCCATCTGTAATTATTCCTTTTAACTTAAAATCTTTTCCTATTATGCAAACAATACCCAACTTATACTTGCACATTTCATCTATTGCTTCTTTTAAAATTGTAGTTTCATTCAGAATAGGAATATCTTCTATACTTAACATGGCTTTTTCAACAGAAATATTTCTATTATTCTTTGTGAACATTATCTTCTCCAAATTTTTTTAAAATTTGTAATCTAACTTTGTGAACAATTTTTGCTTGGAAAAGTATATCCTCTAAATACTTAATATCTAATACTGTATTTGCATCAGATAATGCATTTTTTGGGTCGTTATGTACTTCCATAAAAATTGCATTAACACCACAAGCTATGGCCGCTCTTACTAAACTTGGTATAAACTCTCTTTGACCACCCGATATATTTCCCATGGAAGTTGGTAGCTGAATTGAATGTGTTGCATCAAAACATACAGGATAGCCAGTTTCAGACATGATTGGAAAACACTTCATATCATTAACAAGCATGTTGTATCCCATGAATGTACCTCTATCTGTGAGAAGAATTTTTTTATTTCCAAATTTTTCAATTTTACTAACAGAATTTTTCATATTCCATGGACTCATGAATTGACCTTTTTTAAGATGTATTGGTCTTTTTGTTTCTGCAGCAGCCCTCAATATAGATGTCTGTCTACATAAGTAAGCAGGGATTTGTATCATATCACATACCTCACCTGTTGGTTTGGCCCAGGAAGGGTCAGAAAAATCTGCAACAACTGGTATATTAAATTCACTTCTTACTTCTTGAAGTATTTTTAGACCTTCATCGATACCAACGCCATGAAAACTTGAAGAAGAAGACCTACAGTCTTTATCATAGCAAGATTTATAAATAAATTTAATACCTACTTTTTTACAAATCTTTTTTATTCGTTGAGCCATAAAAAAAGCATGATCTCTACTTTCTATAGCACACGGACCACCTATAAAAGCCAGTGGTAATCCAGCACCTATTTTAACAGTACTAACTTTTCCATATCCCACATTAACAATTTTATTTTTCATTTAATTTGATTGAGTGGATTCTTTTTAAAACTTTTTTTTGATAATAGTTTGAATGAAGATATTGTAAACAATAATCTAATTCTTTTTTAGTATTAACTGATGGTAAATTAAATTTAGTATCTATAGATCTTAATGAAAATCCATTTTCAATTACCTTAAATTGTTCAATTTTTTGAATCTTTTCATTCTTAGAGGATGGAAATTTAATTAATTTCATTAGTACATTCTTTTTATAACACAGAATGCCAATAGATTTATGAATTTTAAATTTTTTATACAAGGATTGTTTTTTAATATCTCTAGTAAAATTAAAAATATAATTTTTTTTACCAATAATACATTTTACAATAGACTTCATTGATAATTCTTTTTTCTTAATATTATCTGATGTTAAATTCCAAGCATCTGAATCTTTATCTTTAGCTATTATTTTAACAAAATTTCGTAATACTAATGGATCAATCAATAATTCATCTGCAAACAATATTATAATTCTTGAACTCTTAATATTTCTTAAAACCTCTCCAACTCTACTTGTGCCTGAAAGATGTTTTTTTTTAGAAATTAATACCTTACCACCATATTTCTCAACCTCATTTTTAATTTCATTATTGGGTGTCACTACAAATATTTCTTCAAAAATATTCGATAATATTGCTCTTCTTCTCACATGTTCAATTAATGGTAAATTATCTATTTTAATTAATACCTTTTTTTTTAATCTTTTAGAGTTTAAATGTGCTGGTATTAGAAGTATGAATTTCATCAATATTTTTATAAAAATTATTCTTTATTTTTTTTTAATTTTATTTTTTTTCTGTAACCTGATTCAATACTTAACTATTTATAGGTAGATCTATTTTTATTAATTTTCAATCTTTTTAATTGATTTTCAATAGAATAATAATCTTTATTAATATTTAGTGTTTTGATTAATTTTTTTGAACTTAAGCTCATATCCTTTGGTCTTTTTACTAAATTTAGATTATCTATTTTTATTTTTTTTATTAATTTTTTATTCAAATTAAATTCACTTGCTAATTTTATTCCAAAATTATATTTAGATATTCTTTCAGGTCCAGAAACATTATAGATACCATTTTTTTTCTTTTTAATTAATTTAAAAACTATATTGATAAAATCTCTTATATATAAAGGTGTAAAAAAAATATCAGTGAATAAATTAATTTTCATATTATTTGAAAGAGTATCATATATCCAATCTGAAAAAGATTTTCTATATGATGTCCCCCAACCATAAAAGTTTCCTCTTATAATTAAATATTTTTTAAGTTTAGATTTAATTATCTGTTCTGATTTTGTTTTTGTTTTTGCGTAAGTGTTTATTGGTTCAGGATTACTCAATTCTGAGTAATATTTTTTTGTACCTTCAAATAAATGATCAGTAGAAATATGAATTAAATAGATTTTATACTCATAACATATATCACTTATTTTTTTTACATAATCTATATGAGTTATTTTTGCCAATTTTTTATTTTTTTCACATAAATCCACATCTGACAAGCCCACACAATTAATAACTGCATCATATTTTTCTTTTTTTATTATCTTTATTAAATTCTTATCATTATTAATTTTAAAAAATTTTATTTTGTCTATCTTTATATTTTTTTTATTAATCAACCCATGCATTTTAAAATTATTTTTTTTTATATGCAGAATACTGCTACCTAATAATCCAGATGCTCCTGTTACTAAGATTTTCATTTATTAATTTCTATTTTTTGTACCCACTCTAAAAGTTTATGTTTTTCCTCTATAACCTTAATTCCTTCATCTACCCAAGGTTTATTTTTTAGTTTAAAGGGATAATAATATATTGTGTTTTTACTTAACTTAATGCCGTAGTGTGCTGTAGTTGAAAATGGAAAGGCAATAACTACAGAAGTTTTTTTTATAATTTCTATCGCAGAAAATTTAGGATCAATAAATAAGAAATTTAGATTATTCTTTTTGAATATATTCAAATATTTTTTAGATATTTTTTTTAAATTTTTCTTTTTTAATTTAATAGCTATATTAAAGTTCTTTCCTCTAAAAACATCGCCCAAATCATTTAGATACCGTAGACAAGCTTTTTCATACCAGTGATCTTCTGATCTTAATAAATTTACAGAGTGCCATTCTCTAAAGGGCTCATCATCAAAAATGATAATATCAATTTTTTTATTAAATTCGTTAATTGTGTCGTTAAAACCAATATAATCACAAATAATTGAATTGAATTGATAATTTAGTAAATTTTGTAATTTTTTTTTAGTATTTATACTTTGCACAAAATATTCAGGCCAGCTCATCAATTTGAAATAGTCATCAGTATTTTCATTATAGTATGGGTCAGAAAATATGATCATTGCTGTATCAAATTTTTTTTCATACTTAAAATAAGTCCATATAGGCCTGTACATGAATGAAGTAAGATTAAAATATATTTTGTTTGGCAGTTTGTCTATCTGCATATTTTCAATTAATATTTTTTTTAATTTTTCTTCAAATAAAATTGAAATATACCATTTTCCATTTATTAGACTAATAAAAGATACAAACAATAAAATTACAAACTTTATAAAAAATTTTATTAATGATTTAAAATCGTAAATAATAAATAAATCAAAATACTCTACATCGTTAATATTAGATTTTTTAATGCAATTTGAATATACTTTCACTTTGTCTAATTTTTTATTATCATTTCTTAAAACTGAACTTACCATGTCATAACCATTTTTTTTTGATGGAAGAAATTTTTCAACAAGATCAGCAAAATAAACACTACAGTGAAAATTTTTTTTCTGTTTATAAAAAACAATTTTGATAAAAGATTTTATTAGTACTTTAATAAAAAAATAAATACCTTTTGATATTTTATAAATTTCATATAATTTAAATAAAAGTTGACTAGTTAAAAAATTTATATCAATTTTATTTTTGATTATTTTTAATGCGAAAGAAGGTAGTATAAAAAAAGACCACTTTTCAAACTCTGAAAAATATAATAAAAACTTGTTAAAAATTTTGTTCTCATGGATAAATGTTTGGAAAAAATATTGTTTGATTATTAAGTCACTTTCATCAATCAATTCCCCAAAAAAATAAGTATCTAAAATATTTTTTTTGTCGATGAAAATTCTTTTTTTCATCATTTCATTAATTATTTGATGTATGTTATGTTTTTTATCTGACTTTAGAAATAATTTATAAGATTTCAGAATTCTAAATATTATTTTTTTCTTTAATTTTAGTATCATCAATTATTTTTAGTAGTTTAATTATGTAGATAATATTTTTAATTTTCCAGATTCTAAACTTAAATTTATTGTTGCAAAATTTACAGGTAATGGATTGTGGGAAACTAAAATTAAAGTACAGTTGGTCTCATTATTTAGTTTTTTTAAATTATCAAATAATTGATTGGATGTTTTCTTGTCTATAGAGCTGGTAGGTTCATCTAAAACTATTAAATCAGGATTTCTGTATATTGCTCTTGCAATAGAAATTCTCTGCATTTGTCCACCTGAAATTTTAATACCACTTTCACCTAATGACTTTTCTTTGTCTTTTAAATTATAATAAAAATCATTTAAGCCAGAATACTCTAAAGTTTTTTGAAATTTAGTTTCGTCAAATTTTTTATTTAAGATTACATTATTTACTATGTTTTCATCAAATATAAATGTTGATTGGGGCACAAATGATAAATTTGTTAAATTAAAATCTCTTTTATTGTCAATTTTATTATCATCAACAAATAATTCACCTTGTTCAATATTTAAAATTCCCATTATTATATTTAATAATGAAGTTTTTCCAGAGCCACTAACACCTGAAATTGACACTATATCTCCTTTCTTTATCTTCAAGTTGAGGTTATCTAAAATATTAACAGTTGTGTCTTTATATTTGTAATATAAATTTTTTAATTCTAAGCTTTTTGTAAAAGTTATACTATTTTCTATTTTTCGTTCTTTTTCATTCTCGGTCTCAAAGTATATTTTATATAGATTGTTAATTACTGGTGAATTAAATCTAAGAGTTTGCAGTGAATAAAAAATACTATTAATAATAGGAAGTAATCTAATACTAACAAGACTAAATGCTGAAAGCATAATTATTAATTCATCTTTATTTTCATAATAATTAAAACAAAAGTAAACAAGCAGAACTAAAAACAATATTGTTGAAAATTCAAATATTATTTTTGGTAATATAGACAGAAACCTTTCTTTAACAAATATTTGATGACTCTCATCATTATACTTTTTATATTTTTTAGTAAAATAATCTTTTAAATTGAATATTTTTATTAGCTGAAAACTTCTAAAACCTTCTTGAATAAATTTTATTCTACCCGATTCACTTTTTGTTCTATTTGTACCTAGGTTATATAATATATTTTTTACTAGCGTTATATAAATGAATCCTAAAAGACCAAAGAAAAATATTAGAGAAAGAGTTATAGCATAATTAAACTTAAGCAGAAAAATTAAGAAAAAAAATAATATAAGTATTTCAGAAATTATCCTGATAGTAGTTAGAATAACTCCATTTGAAAATATATTACACTCATTATAAACATTTCTTAACAATATTGACGAGTTATTTTCTGTAAAAAAAACATAGCTCTTTCTAATATATTTTTTATAAATCGTTTCTGATAAATTTTTTGATAAATTAAATATTATGTTAAATTGATACTTATTTATCATTAAAGTAAGTATGCTTTTTATACCAAAAATTGTTACTATTGTAAAAAGTAAATAATTTAAGTTTAATTTATTACTAAAAACAGGAATATTAAAAAAAGTAGACTTTCCAGAGTTAACAATTAAATCTATTACAGGTAAGATTAAAGCTACACTTAGTAAATCTAAGACAATTACAATAATATTAAAAAAGATAACTTTTAAAAATTTAAATTCATTATTTCTTCCATAAACTTTTCTTGATTTATGAAACATTTCACCTACTTTTGAAAAATAATATTTTATTGCCATTAATATTTATTTATATTGATTAATTATTCTATTGCCATTAATACATTGTTTATAAAATAAAGATAAATGAACAACATTAAAGATGTATTAAAACACGAATACGCTAATAAACCCTTGGGATCTTTTCCTTTAAAATTAATCAATTATTTGGTTAAAAAACATGATTTATCTGGTTCAGTACTTGACGTTATGTGTGGACGAGGTGAGCATTTAGAAGCATTTAAGCATAATGGATTAAAACCTTATGGTTTAGATGTAAGTCCAGATGCTGCAGATGAGTTTTCTGACAAAGAAGAGAAGCTATTCATTTGTGACACGGGAAAAGACAAATTTCCATTTGATGATAATTTTTTTGATATTACATTTTGTAAATCTGGTATTGAACATGTTAATCCTGACCATCTAATATCAGAGATGCATAGAGTAACCAAACCTGGTGGAACGATTATTATTATGACCCTTGACTGGTGGTACACATATAGGATGCATTATATCGATTATACACATGGATATGGCACACCATGGATGAAGAATAGTTTAAGAGTGATTCTAGATACTTATGGATTTATAGAAGTAAAAGTTGAAAATATTTATTATCTAGAATTTACTTGGAAATATCCTTTTTTAAAAATATTTTGCTGGATGATAAGGAATTTTCTACCTTATCCATACATTGAAAATTTCACTAATCCTATATGGAAAATTATCAGATTTTCAAATGAACTCCAATTATATGGGGTGGCTAAAAAAAAACTATAGCCTCTTATTTATTTCTATATAAATTACTTTGTGACCATTTTCGTTATAATGCAATCCATCTTTTAAAAAGCCATTACTTGTTTTTAAATTTTTTGTAACATTGATAAAATTTTCTTTAAATATTTTTTTTAACGAACTGTTATAACTTTCAACATTTTTTAATACACCTGGAAATCTTTTATCCAATATGTCTTCACATGAAATTTCTATCCAAAAAATTTCTGATTTAGGAAAGTAATTTTTAAAAATATTAATATCTCTCTCAAATTTTTTTGAAGTAGTTATAGTTTTATTAAAAAATTTAATAAACAGAGGATTATAAACTAAAATTTTTAAGTATTTAGAGAAATATCCAAAAAAACTGAATAATTTTTTTAAATTTTCTTCAGAAAATATGCTCGGTTTACATTCATTTATACCAGAATGTACTATTATAATATCAGGTTCCCAATCAACTAAATATGTCTGTGCTTGTGATAGCAATTGTTTTGTAGAAATACTAGCAAAGCTTAACTGCCAAAATTTATAATCTATAAAATTTTTTTTTATAAGGTAAGGAAATGTATTTTCTAAATCAACTTTTTCATTATTAATATTAACTCTAGGGTTTCCAGTAGAGTCCGTTATTATAATTATTTTTTTATTCATGTTGTTCATTTAATTTTTTTTTAGCATCTTTTAAAGTGTCTAAATTCATAATAGTGGACACATCTCCAATCTTTTTATTGGGAAAGTTATACATATTTCTCAAAAGTCTTCTTAAAATTTTTCCACTTCTAGTTTTGGGCAATTCATTTAAAATAAAAATATTTTTAGGAATTGCAAAAGATCCAAAGTAGTTAATAAGCATTTTATTAATATCATGCTCTATTATATTTTTATCTATGATTTTTGATAAAGAAAGGAATAGTACTATTTTTTCACCCTCTATAGTGTCTGGCGTAGAAATTGCGCATACCTCTCTAATATAACCCAACTTTATAATAACAGACTCCACCTCCGCAGACCCCAATCTATGTCCTCTAATATTTAGAACATCATCAATTCTACCATATACAAAAAGATTTTTTTTTTTACTTATTGATCCAAAGTCAAATAAACAAAAATTACCATTTTTATCCCAATATTTTTGATATTGGTCATTAGAATTAATAATACCAGATAGGCATCCAGGCCAAATATGTTTCAGTTTTAATTCAAATTTTTTATGTTCTTTTTCAGGTTTAATAATTTTAAGAAATTTGTTGACTGGTTTTCCACAACTGCCATCTTCATAGTAAATTTCTTTATCATTATATTTGTGGGAATAAATAATACCTGATGTTTCGGTTTGAAAATATGTATTAATTATATTTAATTTTTTAGAAAATATTTTTCTAAACCAGTTTGCAATTTTAGGAGATAAAGGTTCTCCCATAGTACCTAAGCATTTAAGTGAATGATGAGAAAATTTTAATTTAGGGTTTATAGCTTTTAGCATTCTTATTAAAGTAACCGGTAAATATATTATTGTTGCTTTTAAATCTTTTACAATTTTATCAAATATTTCTTTATTTAATATTAAAGTCGGTTTTTCTAAAATTATAGTTGTAGAGCCATTAGCTAAAGGACCAAACAAAGAATAAGTATGGCCGTTAATCCAGCCCGCATCAGAAGCTGTTAAAATTATAGAATTTTCTTTCATGCCAAATTGATTTTTAGATGTCAATTTAGCATATAAAAGATAACCAGCAACTTTGTGGGTTACACCTTTAGGAATACCCGTTGATCCAGAGGTAAATAAACTAAAAAATTTTCTGTCACCAGGAAAAAATGAATATGGAAAATCCTTAAAATAATTAAGATCAATCTCATAATTAATAACATTTTTTAAATTTGAAAAATTGTTTGAAAAATTTATAAATTTAATAATATTTTTATTAATAAATCTAAACTTGTTGATTAAAATTTTGTCATTTGATCTGGATATTATTAGATTTGGCTTTAAAATGTCACATCTTACTTTTAATGCTTCTACTTCTAATTCTTCAAAAACGACCGAAAAATGAATACCCAGTTTTGAAAAAGCTAACATCGAAATGCAAGCCTCCAATGATGCTGATGAGTGTATTAAAACTGAGTTAATTTTATGAAGTTTTTTACTTTTCAAAAAATAACAGAAATTATCAACTGCATTTTTTAATTCCTCATATGATATTTTTATTATTTTTTTATCAGACGATATAAAAATTATTGCATCTTTATTATGCAATTTTGCATTTAAATTTTTTTCTAAACAGTTATATGCAGCATTAATCTTTCCATCTTCAAACCATGTGAAATAGTTATTTTGTTTTCTCTTTAAAGCTATTTTTGGTTTTTTTTCCCAAGATAATATTTCTGCTTTTTTTAACCATAAATGATCAGAGTTATTATTCATAAAGAGATCTAACCTATATAGCTTTTAAGACAAATTATTATTTTTTTTAGATCTAACATTGTTTCAGTATCGCTGCTATCTAATTTAATTTGAAATTTTTTTTCAAGGTCTATCATTAAATTGATATGACCTATAGAATCCCATGTTGGAACACAGTTAAAAGAAAAGTTTTTATTTATAGATTTAATGTCTACTTTAAATCTTTTAGACATAATTTTTTTTACTTCATTTTCGATCATTTATACTTAATAAATTTTCAATAATTTCAATTATAAAATGCATTAAAAACATATGGGTCTCTTGGATTAATGCAACATTTTTTGATGGAACTATAATCTTATAATTAGCTTTCTTTTTAGCAAGCCCTCCTCCGCAACCCAGTAAAGCATAACTTTTTACGTTTTGCTTTTTTGCAGCATCTAAAACCTTTAAAATATTTTTTGAATTTCCAGAAGTTGATAAGCACAACAAAACATCATTTTTATTAGCAAGAGATTCAAACGGTCTTGAAAATATTTTATCAAAATGATAATCGTTAGAACATGCAGTTAAGCTTGGGGCATCCATCCCCAGACAAATAGCTGGTAAACTTTTTCTATTATATTTTTTATCAAATCTAATTGTAAACTCTGTAGCAATATGTTGTGAGTCTGATGCCGAACCCCCATTTCCACATACTAAAATTTTACCTTTATTAATAAATGTTTCAAAAATATCATCAGCAAATTTTTGTATAATATCAAAGTTAGAAAAAAGATTTTTTTTAATCTCGTTTGATTCTTTAGTTTTAATAAGATATCTTTTTTTATTACTTCTTTTATCCATAAATTTTATTACAAATGCTGGTAACATTTTTTGCAAAACTTATATCATTTATTATTTTTGTGTCTCCATTTACAAAATTTTTAAATAATTTAGTTTGATCTAAAACACCTGGTTTATAGTTTGTTAATTTATACTCATTGACTTGTTTTATTAATTTTGGCCTATAAAAATTAATATTATCTATTTTTTCAATTTTCATACCATTGTATATTTCTAAAATTTCCAAAGGTTTTAGTTGATAAATAACTTTTTTATCTACAATTTTAATTGAAAAATTTTGAGAACTTTTAAAATTGAATTTCAATATAATCAAATTTTTTCTAACATCATTACACTCTGCTATGATGAAATTTTTATTTTTAGTTAAATTAATGATTTTTATATGTCCAAATATTTTCAATAAAATTGATACTACATGGCATGAATTTGTTAAAATTTCTTTTTTAGAATTTTCTGCACAAGAAACTTCAACAAATAAATTTTTTTTTAATGATAATTTTTTAGACAAATAAACAACATTTTTATAAAATATCCTATTATAACCCACAAAAATTAAATTATGATATTTTTTTATATTGTCAAAAAATTTAGGATTAATTGAAATTGGCTTTTCTACAAAAATTTTTTTTTTAAATTTTAAACACTCTAGTAAAATTTTTTCAGTATCAATAATTCTTGGAGCTAAAAAAAAAAGAAAAATTTTTTTGTCGGTTAGAAAATTCAAAAAGTTTAGATAAATCATTAAAACAAAATTTAATTTTATATTTTTTTTTTAAAATCACATGATTACTTGACTTTTTATTTGTTGAACATATGGCCAAAATATTAAACTTAAGATGTTTAAGACACTTAATATGATGCTCTATAATTGATGATGTGCCTATAATTATTATATTCATGTATGCATATATATAGTAAATAAATTGTAAAATGAATATTTTAATCATAGGAATTGGAAACATAGGTAAGTCTCACCTAAATGGTTTACTTAAGTCTAAGATCAAAAAGACAATATATTTATACGACTCAAACAAAATAAATATTAAAGGGCCTAATATTATAAATCTTAAAACATTCCCGAAAAATAAAAAATTTTTTTTAGTTATTATAGCAACTAATGTTAAAGAAAGATTTACCATAACAAAAAAATTATTAGACAGTAATAAAGTTCATAATCTCCTATTGGAAAAGTATATATTTCAAAATCCAAATGAATTTGAATTTTTTGAACAAACGCTACTTAAAAAAGTTAAAAACAAATGTCTTGTTAATTGCTGGGGTAAAATTTTATTGAAAATATTTAAATTAAAGCCCACTAAAGAGATAATTAATATTAACGTTAAGGTTAACTCTGATAGTTTTATAACAAGTTTTATCCATTTTTTACAAATTTTTTATTATCTAACAAATAAACAAAATTCTGAATCTTTTATCTCAAGTAACTTCACCAAGGTTTTTAATTCTAAAAGAGTTGGCTATAACGAATTAAATGGAAAATTTATTATTAAAAATAAATTAGGCTCAAGTTTGATATATGAATCTAAAAAGTTTAAAAATGGATTTGATATGACATTAAAAACTAAAAATTTCTCTAGTAGGATTGTTTTAAATGATAATTTTCAATTGTTTTTTTATAATAAAAAAAAAGTGACTGTTAAAAAATTTCCTTTATCGTCTTTTACTACTAACAATTTATTAAATGAACTTTCTAAATATAACAAAGCTAATTCTATATTGCCAAGCTATAAGGAAGTTGCACCAATTAATAAAATCATTTTAGATACTATTAATATAAAGATAAAAGGAAAAAGTTTTACTTAGGACTTTTATAGTTTTTATTTAAAATTAAGTTTGTACCACTTGGTAATGTAATTAATCTATCAAATATATTATTTGTTTTTGTTAAGCTCATTTTTTCTGACTTTGAATATATTTTAAGCTTATGAAGAGGCATCCAAGCTGATTTTGCACCAAACTTTTTTTTTAATAAAATATTAATAATCTTACTTTTAAAGTTTTTATTCATATTAGATAAAATATATGTGTTGATCCAGTAATTAGATTTAACTTCTTTTCTAGGTTTTATAATTTTTAAAAAATTATAACTTGATAAATTTAAAAGGTAGTGGTGAAAAATTTTTTTTTTTATCTTTAAAATACTAGGTAACTTTTTAAGTTGAGCCAGACCTAATGCTGCATTAATTCCTGGCATTAAATAATTGTAACCAACTTTATCATGATAATATATATGTTTTGATTTAACTTTTGCTACATTCGATAAATGTAGAGCCTTTTTTGCTAAATTTTTGTTCTGACAAAGCAAGGCCCCTCCTCCTCCTGTTGTAATTGTTTTATTTCCATTAAAACTTAAAATTCCAAATTTTCCAAACGTTCCTAAGTGCTGATTGTTATAAAATGTACCCATTGATCCTGAAGCATCCTCTACAATGTTTAATTTATATTTTTTGGAAATTTTAATTAATCCCTTAATATCCACTGAATTACCAAGTACATGAACTGGTATTATCGTTGTTATTATTTTTTTAGTTTTTTTATTAATTAAATAACCATTTTTTTTTTTAAATTTATTAGATTGTAAATATTTATCTAATTTATCAAAATCTATACCAAAACTTTTTTCCTCAATTTCAACAAAATGTGGGTTTGCATTACAATACATTACTGCGTTGGCTGTTGCTATAAATGTAAATGATGGAATTAATACTTCATGCTTGTGGTCAATACCAAGCGTTTTAAGGGCAATATGTAACGCGGCTGTACCACTAGAAAGAGGAATTACGTATTTAGATTTTGTAAATCTTTTTAAAGAATTTGAAAATTTTTCTACATAATTACTAATATTTGATACATAATTAGAATTGATACATGATTTTGTATATTTAATATCAAGGTTATCTAAATGTGGTTCATGAATTCCAGATTTTTTATTTTTGTATAACTTTATCAAAGTTTTGCAAAACTTAGCTACATTATCCATTTAAATATTATAAATATTTTCTTTAATAAATTTTTTATTTTTTTCTTCCGAATACCATATTAGAGTTTTTTCTAGCCCCCGCCTTAAACCTTGGCGATTAAAATATTCAGGACTCCATTTTAATAAACGTTTAGCTTTTTTATTGGATGCTAGTAATCTTTTTACCTCACTTTTATCTGGTCTTTTTCTTTTATTGTCTACTTTAATTTTAATCCTTTTATTTAATTTATTACCAATCTCTTTTACTAACTCTTTAATTGATACCTCATGGCCACTACCAATATTTATAATTTCTCCTTCAATTTCTTTTGCATTTATCGATTTTATAATTCCATTAACAATGTCTCCAACATAATTAAAATCTCTAGTTGTGTTAATATTTCCAAGGCTTATTATTTTTTTGCCAGATGTTATTTGAGATATAATTGTTGGAATAATAGCTCTACCAGACTGCCTTGGACCATATGCATTAAAAGGCCTGAGTACAACTGAAGGGAAATTATAAGATTTAAAAAAAGATAGACACAATTGTTCAGCTGCTATTTTTGATGCCGCATAAGGAGAGTTGGCAACTACTGGTTGGTCTTCTGTTATCGGGTATTTTTTAGATACACCATAAACTTCACTTGTTGAAACTTGAATAAATCTATCTATTTTATTAGCCTTAGAAGCTGTAAGTAAATTTAACAAGCCAACCACATTGGTATCAACATAGCTATGTGGAGTCTTGTATGAGTATGGAATTCCTATTAATGCTGCTAAATTAATTACAATATCACTACCCTTAACTAAATCGGAGACAAACCCTTGATCTCTAATGTCTCCAGTGAAAATATTAATTTTATTTTGAATTTTTTTTGGTAAATAATCTAACCAGCCGTGAGTATTAAAAGAATTGTATAATACAATGGCTTTTACATCGTAGTTTAAAGAGATTAATTTTTCCAAAAGATGGGACCCTATAAAACCCTCTGATCCAGTTAGTAATATTTTTTTTTTCATAATAAAAAGTTAATGTAGATTAAGTATTTTAAAAATTAATAAATATGTTTACATCGTATCATTTGATTTAAATATATCTAATAATTTTAAATAATTTCTTTTATAGTATCGTAGATAACACTTAGGCCTTCAAGCAAAGCACTTTTTGTTATAGTGAGTGGTGGGGCAATTTTTAAAGTTCCTCTATTTGTCTTAATGTTAAATACGCCTTTTTTTAAGCAATTTTCAACAATCAAATCACATAATTCAATATTAAATTCATTTTTATTACCTGCTTTTGAAAAAAAAACTCCATACACAAGTCCTCTTCCTTCAATATAGGGTATCAGGCCATCAAATTCTTTTTGCCATCTTTTAATTTCTTTAAATAATATTTTTCCTAATTCATTAGATTTCTTTATTAAGTTTCTATTTTTTATTTCATCTAAATTTGCTTCTCCTGCTATACAGCACAAGGGGTGGCCACCATGAGTAGAGGTGTAATTGATATCCAAATCCAAAAGTTTACTACTTCCAAAAACTGCTGACAATGGAAGGCTAGAGGAAATTCCCTTTCCACACACAACAAGATCTGGCTTTACCCCATAATGCTGGTACCCAAACATTTTACCTGTTCTTCCAAAACCTGATTGTATTTCGTCAAATATCAATAAAATATTGTTTTTTTTACACCATTTTGCAAGTTCAGTAACATAATCTTTTGGGTAAAAAATTGCTCCCCAACCCTGATACGTTTCTAAAAAAAATGCACAAATTTTTTTAGTTTTTTGTTTTTTTTTTAAAGTTTTTAAATCCTCAAAAAATAGTTTTTTACCAGAAATTTTTTTAGAAAGATCCCAAGGGTATGGAAATTTTAACCTGAAAATATTTGGATCTTTATATCCAATCCAATCAGAATCATTTTTATTTCCACTTAGCATGGCTGCACCTAGAGTTTTTCCATGGTAATTTCCTAAATGACCAACAATAATTTTTTTTCCATATTGTTTTCCATATAGTCTAGCAATTTTAATTGCTCTTTCTGAGGCTTCAGTGCCTGAATTGAGTAAACAAGCTTTTTGTAAATAACTAGGTAAAAATTTAATCAATTTTTTTAGATATCTTGCTCTTTCGATGGTTGGGTATGAATAAGCATGAAGCAGCTTGTCAGCTGAGTTCTTAATTGCTTTAACTATACGAGGATTTGCATGACCACTATTAGCAACAAATATGGTTGAAGAAAAATCAATCCAACAATTATTACTTGTATCATAAATATTGAAGTTTTTTGCTCTATCCCAAAGAACCGGTTGTTGATTCATGATGTCTGAGTTTTGATATTTCTGGATTTGACGCATTGTATTGAGGGCTTCTCTAGTTGGAAAAAAACCAGAAATACGTCTATTTTTGGTGTTAATTTTTTTTATTCGTTTTGGTTTTAGATTTATCATTTAAGTAGATTATTTTTTTTCCTGATTTAATAATATTTTTTGCCTCGACACTAATAACATCTTTTTGAATTTTTTGTCCAATATTTTGAAAAAACTTTAAATCTTTTGGGTAATCTAAATCAAATTTGATAAGTGTTTTAAGCCTTTTACTAACCTCCAACCTTTTTACATTAAAAATTTTTTTATTTTTAAAAAAGAATGGATAAACATGTTCTCTATCAAATCTATTTTTTGTAAGTTTAGATAGTTTCTCTAACGCTTTGTATTTTATAAGTTCACCAGCAAAATCATTATTTCTTTCTACAAAAGTAGAATTTTTATAACTACAGAAATCTGCATTATTTTTTTTCCCATAATTAATTAGTCTATCAACTTCTCTCCAATCTAAAAACGGGTTGTCAGCAGAAACTTTGAAGAAAAAAGTATTATTTTTTCCATATAATTTAAATGCATTTAGATATCGACTAACTAAATCGTTTTCACTCCCTAAAAAAACTTTAAATCCAATTTTTTCAACAAATTTTTTTAAAATGAGATCTTTTTTATTCTTTGATGTTACTAATATTATTTCTTTAATTTTGTTACTTTTTTTTAATCTCTTTAAAACTAATTCAACTATTGGGTATTTTTGTATTTTCTTTAATGATTTTTTGGGACACCTAGTCGACCCCATTCTTGCTTGTACTAAGGCTAGCATTTTTTAAAAAAATTATTTTCCACCAGAGAAATCTGCTCTTTTATTTAAAACTTCTACTATCTCAATTAAAATTTCATCAAGCACTTTTATATATGCAACTTTTACGAACTTATCCTCTGATAAAATAGGTTTGTTTACAAAGTGGACTTTGAACTTTTTGGATTTTTTTAGAAATTTATCCATGTTATTTATTGTAATTGCAAAATGCGATACTCCTATTTCATTTGATTTGTTAGATCTTTTTTTTCCTTTTGGAGTAATATATTCTAACAACTCCAATCTACTCTTATCTGGTAACTCAAAGATACAAACTTTACTTTTTACATTTTTTAAGCCCACCAAAGTGTCAATATATCTTCCTTCATTCATTATAGGATTCATTTTTAATTTTAAATTAAATAGATTTGAAAAGATATTCATAGCTTTGCTTAAATTGGAAACTACTATACCAACATGTCTCATTCTAATTACTGTTTTATTTTTCATTAGTAGCCATTCTTTAACCAACCACCATCAATCACAATTTCACTAGCTGTTATATATGAGGATAGTTTTGATGCTAAAAATAAGCAAGGGCCACTTAAATCTTCAGGTTTACCCCATCGCTTTAACATTGTTCTATTTTTATATTTCTTATTTTTTTTTTTATTTAAATAACTTTTGATGGTCATATTTGTCTTTATATACCCTGGGCAAATACTGTTAACTCTAATTCCAAAATTGCCATAATCTTTTGCCATTGCTCTTGTTAACTGAGAAAGTCCAGACTTTGATACTTGATATGATGGATTATCTTCAAAACCTTGATGAGCACCTAAACTTGTTACATTAATTATAGATCCATTATTTTTTTTTTTCATTATTTCTGCAACACAATAGGAAATCTCAATAATAGATAACAAGTTAACATCTAATGTTTTTTTTACTATTTGTATGTCATAGGGTATTTTGCTTGAAATTGAGACTCCCACGTTATTAACCAATACATCAATTCTTTTATGTTTTTTATAGATTGAAAGTATTGTTGATTTAATTTGACTTAAATTTGACAGATCAAGATTAATATCTATTAGATTTTTTTTTTTAAGATTTACAATCTTTTTGTCGATTCTATAAACGGTTGATCCCATTTTATGAAAGTCCTTTGCTATTTGTAACCCATTCCCCCTGCCTGCACCCGTTACAATTACAACTTTATTAGATAGATCAAATTGTTTTTTAAATGTTTCCATATTCATTCTTTTTTATACAAGTGTATCCCTTTATTAACTCATTAATTCCATCTTCTAGTGTTTTTTTTGGTTTAAAACCTGTTGTCTCTATTTTCTTATTAGAAACAATGTAATTTCTTTGGTCTTCATCTTTTGTAAAATTATTCTCAATAATGTTAAAATCAGGAATAACTTTTTTTATTAAATCACAAAGTTCTTTTTTAGATAAGTTGGCATCACTCATACCAACATTATAAATTTGGTTTTTCATAGTTTCAAAATTTTCAATTGAATGTAAAAAAACAGAAGCAACATCTTCAACATGAATAAAGTTTCTTTTAAAATGACTTTCAAACAGTACAATAAATTTATCTCTAAATGCTCTATGCACAAAATCATTTACAAGAAGATCTACCCTCATTCTTGGAGACATGCCAAATACAGTAGCTAGTCTCAGACTGATAAAATTATCACAACTCATTAATTTTTTTTCCACTTCAACTTTATCAACAGCATATGTTGATATTGGATTAAGTGGAGAACTTTCATCGCACATATTATCTTTACCACCAGACCCATATGCGCTGTTTGTAGTGGGCATTATTATAATTTTATCTTTAGGTGCAAGTCTTAATACTTCAAAAATAGCATCTTTATTTATAGAACTTGATCCAACTGGGTCAATTTTGCAGGCAGGCGCACCAACTATAGCAGCAAGAGGAACTATAATTTCACTATTTTCTATACATTTTTTTAAAATATTATTATCTCTAACGTCACCTTTTATAATTTCAAGATTTTCATAACCACATAAATGATTAAGACTATTTTGATTGTATAAAAAGTTATCTAATATTGTTACCTTATACTTTTTTTCAAGAAGTCTAGGAACAAGAATTGAACCTATATAACCAGCACCACCAGTAATTAATATTTTTTTTTTCATTTTGAAATCATACTAAAAGTAATAGGCTTATTAATAGAAATATTTTTAAGAGCTTTTTTATTTAAAACTTTTTTGTAAAAACTTGCACTAATTCCAATTCCACCTGTTCTTTTGCTTGTTATAGAATCCTGGGTAAGTTTATCACCTTTTTTAATAATTTTATTAGAAACAATATATTTTCTTAATTTTTTAATATTTTGTTTCTCACATTCCATTACTATTTTTTTTCCGGTACCAAGACAAGTTTTTATATCTTTAATAGTTTTAACTAAATTGATGAATTCATCTTTTTCCATAGAAGTTCTATGATCCGGGCCAGATAATTTTTTATTAGTGGTAATATGTTTTTCATAGCAGCTTATACCAAGAGTTGATGCAGCTATAGCAGCTTTATCACCCATTACATGGTCTGAATAACCTACCAAACATTTAAATTGATTTTTGTATTGCTCTATAACATTTAAATTTGCATCACTTAATGGTGCTGGATAACTCCCTGTACATTGCATAATTGCAAATTGATCCTTTAAATATTTTTTCAAAATCTTATATGCTTGAAAAACTTCTTTTGTGTCTGACATGGCCGTTGATAAAATTACGGGTTTACCTTTTTTTGCAATATGTTCTATTAATTGGTAATTATTTGTATCTGTTGATGCAATCTTGTAAATCTCAACATTTAATTTCTCTAAAAGATCAGCACTTTTTTTATCATAAGGAGTTGAAATAAATATTATTTTCTTTTTTTTACAATAACTGATAAGTTTTTTATGCATTTCAAAACTTATTTCTTGTGACTTCAATAGCTTATGCCAACTTAAATCTTTATTCGAGCCAGTGGTTTCAATGTGATACTTGGCTTTTGGGGCATGTTTTAAAATTATTTCATCTGCAGTAAAGGTCTGAAACTTAACAGCGTCGGCACCCGCTTCTACGGCGATATCAATCAATTTTTTACCAAGTGATAGACTGCCTTTGTGATTTACACCTGCTTCAGCAATGATAAAACAAGAGTCTTTATTGGAAATTTTCTTGCCAAAGTTTAATTTAATCATATTTTTCATTTAGATAAATTTTTTAATATTTTAATACTTCTTTTTATATCTAAAATTGTTGAATTTCTAAATTCTAAAATCTTTGGGATATCATTAAAGTACTTAATCCACATGAGATTTCTAGTATTTTCTTTTAAAGATAAATGTTGGTCATCTATGCCATTATTATCACTTAATTCAACACAATAAATTTTCTTTTTTAATTTTAAAATTAGTTTTCTAAGAGAAAATTTATAAACTTTCGAAGCAAAGTAAGAGTGTGAGAGGTTAAAATTTATCAAAAGATTTTTTGGAAAAACCTTAAAAAGTCGATCAAATTCAATGGGTTTTTGAAGTATTAAATAATTTTTTTTCCTTATAGAACCTTCTGTTTCTAGAGCTATTTTAATTTGTTTTTTTTTACTGTATGGAACAATTTTTTTTAATGAGGTGATCATGTTGTCTGTTGCTTTATTTAAAGAAATAGTGTCACTAGAAAAATTGAAATCATAGTTATTTTTTTTAAAATTTATACTAGGTTTTGACTCAGACAGAAATCCTGGGTGAAAAGTGTATAATTCAGAATTAACTTCTTGGCAAAAATCAATATTATTAATTATACAATCTACAGACTTTTTTCTTATTAAATTATCATTTGAGGCTATATTAATTACGAAATTCTTATCTTCATGTGGTGGAAAAAAGTTGTGTATTAAAACTCTTTTAAAGGAAGAATTTTTTATTATATTTTTAAAATTTTTTTTTGTATCACTATTATGTGTAGACCCAATCTCGATGCCATCAATGTCTAGTTTTTTTAGATTATCTAAAACTTTATCAAGGTCTGTTTTTTTTTGAGGTGGAAAAGTTGTAGAGACAAAAATCATTTATAATTCTAAGATATTTTTAATTTTTTTTTTTTTACAGTAATCAGCTAAACTAGGTTCATAGTATTTATTTTTGTGAGTATAAACAAAAACTTTATGCTTGTTTCGCAATAATTGTTTTAAAGCCTCACAACCTGACCAATGATAACCACATAGAATAATATTCATTATTCAGTTTCCCAAACCTTAAGACCAACATTATCAAATTTTATGTTATAATATTTAATATTTAATTTTTTTATTTTTTTAAGAAAATTAAACCTATTTTCTGGATTTATATAAAACAACATATGGCCACCACCACCTGTTCCTAAAAGCCTACACCCAGATGCAAGGTCACTACCTATTAAATTCTTTTCAAGTTTTATAATTTTTGAATTTGTCATCTTTTTATCTAACTTTTTTTTTAAGATCCAAGTTTGATTTATTAGTGACCCAAAGTCATCTAACTTTCCTGTAAGTAGTTCAGATTTAATTTTATTGACAATAGTTTTTAATTTTCTTCCATATTCGATTTGTTTGTTCTTGTCTTTTTTCTTTTTATGTATTGCTGAACCCTTGTGAGGTATTCCCGTATCACATATTATAATTCTTCGCTCTAGTTCGTCGCTTATATTATTGGGAAGTATTAAATTATGAACTAGGTTTTTACCTTTTTTAAACTCTATTATATTACAGCCTCCAAAAACTGTACTATATTGGTCTTGCCATCCACCAAGAATATTCAACTCTATTCTTTCTGCTTGAAATGCATATTCAGAAATTTCGTACTTACTTAATTTTCTTTCTTGAAAGTAATTAATTACTCCTATAACTGCAGATGATACTGCTGCCGAGCCACCTAACCCTGAACCTGGTTTAACCTCTGTTTCTACAAAAATTTCAAATCCGAAATTTGGTTTTAACAATTTAATTGGAGCCTTAATTATATCTAAAACACCATTATATCTAATTGCATTTAAATCTTTAAATATAATCTTTTTATTTATATCGTTTGAATAAATTATAATTTTTTTATCATTTCTCTTAGAAATAGTAACATTGCAGTATTTTGCAATGGTAAATGAAATTCCACTACCACCAGAATCAAAAAAGAAACTAGTTATGTCCGTGCCTCCTCCAGCAAGACTAACTCGAGCAGGTGACCTTGATCTGACAATTATCTTTTTATCCAACAAGGGTTCTACTTTATTTATTAAATCTATTAATTTTTTAGACTTAGAGATTACTGGAATTATTTTAAATTTTTGATCAAGTAATTTTAAAATTGTTTCTCTATCATTAGCATTATGAACATACCTGAAGTTTTTTTCCATAAAAAATTTAACTTTTTGATTAAGATTATTATCTTTTAATAACTTAGTTCTTATGTCTCCATCGGTTAAACTTCCTACAATTTGTTTTTTTTTATTAATTACAAAAACTATACCTTTCATATTTTTTTAATCAAAATCATAGCCTCTCTACACGTATTATTTTGATCTATTAAAAAATTTAGAGAACTAATCATTTCTTTTTTGTTTTAAGCCAATTTTTGATGTGGTTACATATGTATTTAATCTGATTTAACTTTAATGTAGCAGAAGATGGCAGATGTACAGACCTTAGAGAGATAGAAGTTGCATTTGGAAAATTACTAGAATCATAAAAATTTTTAAAGTGGTTGGCATGAGAGACTGGAAAAACCATAGGTCTACATTCTACCTTTTTATTCTTCATATATTCAATAAATTGATCTCTATATTGTCTTTTTTTTAGTGTAATCGTAACAAACCAACTTACGATCTCATTTTTTTTAATTTCTTTTCTAATATAAATATCCTTCATATTTATTTTTGGCAAAAACCTTATATAGTTCTTTTCAATTAGGTTTTTCTTTTTTAATATTAAGTTTAATCTTTTTAATTGGCTAAATCCTAGCGCTGCTTGCATACTTGTCATTCTATAATTAAATGCTAGAAATTTATGAAAATATTTTTTATCTTGTGACATTCCATGGTCTCTTAGTAATTTCATTTTTAAATATAATTTTTTATTATTTGTTAAAATCATACCGCCTTCTCCAGTGGTCATAATTTTATTAGCAAAGAAACTGTAACATGAGATGTCACCAAATGTTCCACAAAGTCTATTATTAACTTTGGCCCCAATCGATTCAGCAACATCCTCGATGATTTTGATGTTATTTCTTTTTGCAATATTTTTAATTTTATCAATTTTAGCTGGAAAACCAAATGGATGAACAACCATTATTACTTTAGTTTTTTTATTAATTTTTTTCTTTAAGTCTTCGATACTCATTGCAAAATCGTCTTTATCAACATCTACCAGAATTAATTTTGCACCTGTAAGAGCTATCATGTTTGCAGGTGCAATAAATGTTAAGTTTGTACAAATAACCTCGTCTGTAGAATTGAGATTAAGAGATAAAAGAGAAAGATGAAGAGCAGTTGTGCAATTAGATGTTGCAAGTGCAAATTTCATTTTATGCCATTTGGCAAATTTAAATTCAAATTTACTTACTATTGGAGCCTGGGAAGATATCCAACCATTATTAACATTTGAAAACAATTCTTTTTTATCTCCATAAGTTATTTCGGGTTCGTAAAATTTTATATTTTTCATAATTTAAATATCGTTTATATTATAATATTTTAATTTACTCAATTTTGCTGCCTTATAATCAGTAATCTTATCACCAATAAAAAAACTTTTTTCTTTATTGATTTGCCATTTTTTTAGAATATCAGTTATCATTTTATTTTTAGGTTTTCTACAAGAACATATTTTTTTAAATTTAAGTATTTTCCCTTGAGGGTGATGTGGACAATATCTAATATCGTCAATGAATATATTTTTTTTTGATAATTCAGATTGAATATATCTTTGGAAGTTAATAAATTCTGATTCTTTATATATTGCTTTACTTATGCCAGCTTGATTTGTTATAATAAAAAGATAATAATTTTTATATTTATTTTTTTTCAATAACTTTAAAGTTTTTTTTATAAAAAATAATTTTTTTTTTTGATAGAGATGCCCAGTATCTAAATTTATTACCCCATCTCTGTCTAAAAAAATTGCAGGTTTATTGAATAAATTGGGTATTTTTTGTTTTGCAGTGTTCAGATTTTTTGGTGTGCCTATATCTAAAAAATAATCTTTAAAAATCTTTCCAGTTATCATTTTTTTTTTAATCAACTTTGGTAATATATCATTTTCTAGGGATGCTTTTTGATTCTTAATTAATTTTAAAAAATTTTTTTTAAAAAAATAAATGCCACCATTCATTAATCTAGTTTTTTTATAAGTATATAAAACATTAAACCTTTTATCTAAATTTAAATTTATTAATTTAGAGTTTGAGATATAATTATCATTTTTAACCAAGGCCATTGAGCAAATTGATTTACTTTTCACTAACTCTGGTAGTTTTAATAGGTTAATATTAAAGATTGTGTCTCCATTTATAATAAAGAAATTATTTTTAATTTTATGTTTTATTTCAAAAAGAGATCCAGCTGTCCCTTTTAACTTTTCTTCAACAATTACTTTTACTAAAGCTAAATTATATATTTTTCCATCATACTTTTTCTTAATTTGATGCCCCTTATGTCCAGCAATTATAAATATTTTTTCAAACTGAAATTTACTTACATTCATTAATAAATAATCTAAAAAATTTCGAGATCCAATTTTAACCATTGGCTTTGAGCTATTTTTTAATTTATCTTTAATTCTAGTACCTTTTCCACCAGCCAAAATAATTAAATCATTCATATTAATATTTCAGGTTAAATTTGTTAAATCAAATATTTTTAAAATATTCTTTCCAAACCCCATAATCTTTCCACGCTTTTTCTGAAATTGGAAAAATTTTTATTTTTTTTTTTTTTCTTAAGCAATACTTGGATTAATTCATCTGCATCAAATTTTTTATTATTGGGGATTAGCTTAATTATATTTTTATTCATAAGGTATAATCCACAATTTACTAAATTATCTAATAATGGTTTTTCCTGTAGTTTAATTAAGTTTCCATTATGTGTGGCTTTAAATACTCCATAAGGAATTTTGAAACTTTTAAATGTCGAGACAATAGTTAAATCACTTTTATTTTTTAAATGATGATCAACTATGTCTTTAAAGTTTACTTTTGAAATCGTATCACAATTTGTTAAAAAAAATAAATTAGAGACTTTTTTTTCAATTAATTTTAATGCCCCAATTGTTCCCAGTGGTTTTTTTTCCTCAATTATTTTTATAGACTTACTTTTTATGTTCTCTTTTAAATAACTTTTAATAATATTTTTTTTATCATTAAGACTTATTATAAAATTTTCAAAACCAAAACTAGAGAAGCTTTTAATTATGATTTCTAAAATTGTACTATTTCCTATAGGTAATAATGGTTTTGGTAAAATTCTTGTGAATGGATCTAGTCTTGTGCCCAAACCACCAGCCATAATAATAACATCTATATTTTTATGTTTATTTTTTTTTTTATCAAAAAAACTATCTTTCTCTATAATTCCTTGCAAAGATTTTTTTTGATTTAATATTGGTAAATCTTGAATTAATGGATTTTCTTTAAATATTTTTATTATCTCATTCTTTCGTGCTTTTTCTTTTATAAATTTAAACCTTTTGTTTATTATTTCTTTGATTTTATTATCAATGTCTATTCCCTTCAAAACAGCTTTTCTGAAATCTCCCTCAGTAAATACACCAATGATTTTTTTATTTTCCTCAATCATTAGCGTCCTTGTTTTCACATTAGACAAAATTTCTATTGCCTCTCTTATCTTTAAATTACTATTTATTACTCTGTTTATTAAATTCATGAAAAGTTTGTTTATTTTTTAATATATTTATATGAGATATCATACGAAATATCTTACTTTTTTTCCTTACAAAATGTTAGCTACATAAAATAACAATTATTTTGATTATAAAAAAATTTTTTAACCACCTAATCACACTTTAATGTGTACTGACGATCAATAGATGGGTTAATTAGACCTCTTTATATAAATGATTAAAAAATCTCAATATAACTTCTGTCAAAACTTGTATTTCATTTTGATTTAAATTTTTACTACTTATAAAATAATTTGGATTCAATTTGTAAAGTTCTTTACTGCTTAAATCAAAAACTGTTTGTAGATAAATTTTAACATCCTTAGCATTTATTTGATTTTGTTGATTGATTAAATAAAATGCATTTTTTATATCATCATTATTATTTATATAATAAATACTTTTACAAGGTCTGTACCAAGATTGGCCAAAAACAATTGCTGGCTTACCTCTTATAATGCTTTCAATTCCAATTGAGCCACTGATTGTAGCAACAGCTTCTGATCGATCTAATAATTCATATGTATTCATTTCATAATCTACTAACTGTAGATTATCTATTGATAGCAGATTATTATAAAAATCTTCATTTCTCCACAAAGCACCTTTATCCCCAGGTTTAAAAATATTAGGATGTTCTTTATATAAAATTTTCCAATCTTTGGGCAGAAATGCACTCACCCTCTCTATCACATTTTTTATTATTTCATCATGACCACTGATTAAATTGCTAAGCACTTCTGGTTGATAGCCCCCTAAAAATAAAATATATTTTTCAGGTAATTTCGTTTTACATTTTTTTTTATAAAATTTTTTGAGTTTGTTAATTTTATTAAAATTTTTTATTCGAAAATTTAAATATTGAAAATTATTTAGTCTTGATTTATCTAGTCTTAAGGGTAAATGATTGCTTTTAAAAAAAATTTGACATTTTTTAAAACCTTTAAGGGTTATTGTTAATTTTAAAAATTCTAACAAAAAACTATAAAAATTAATATTATCTAAATGTTTTAGATATATACTTACATCTTTTGACATACTTGGGCTATCAGATGAAACCTGATCAAAAAAAGTATTTACATCTTTATTAATTTTAAAGTCATCATTTGAAATATTTTTAATATAATCTTCTTTAAAGGTTTCTGAAATATTTTCTAAATTATTTCCTATAGATAGCCGGTTTTCAAAAAAAGGTATTGGGTTAATAAATAAAAATTTTATTTTATAAATCTTAGTACATAATAAATATAATGGATAATCAGCAATTAAATGTGGCCAGGTATATGAAAATATTATATCAGGTTTTTTTTTATGAATATAATTATTCCAAAAATTTAATATATTATGATAATACTCTCTTCGTTCATTATAACTAAAATTCCAACCATTAGTATCCTCAAACCAAGAAAAATATGAACTTTCATATTTTGATAATTTTTCTAGAATTGATTTATCTATAGGATTCTTATTTTTATGTTTTGGAAAAATTCCACTACGCAATAAATCCAGAGAAATAAACTCACAATCTTCATCAAATTTATGCTCTTGTTTATCTAAATCACCTGAACTTAAAAAAGAAACAGGATTCCAGTTATATTTAGAACTTAGATTTTTAACTAATTCTATTGCATTTTTGCTATTGAACTCTGAATATATTACTCGCATATTTGACAAACTAAAAAATTCTAAAAAATAAACTTAAACTTATTATACTCATTTTTTTGCTTATTATTTATATTAATAATGTTCTGCATTTAAATTTTTAAAATCGTTATTACACCTAACAAATTAAGTAATAACATTAAATCTTTAGATGAACTTATTTTTCCATCTTGATAATCTGACATAATTTTTTTTAAGAATTTTATATTAAATATTTTGTTATCTAATAAATTACAAAAATTCGACTTTCTTAAGTTTGACTTAAATTTTTTATTTAAAATTGTTTTATACAAAATTTCATTATTTACATTCCAAGTTGGGTCCGTATCATAAAGATACGAATGAGGGCCAGATTGAAGATTTTTGGAGAAATTAAGTTTATCCATTAGTACTTTTTTAAGTAAAAACTTTGCAGGTTTCATTTCTAATCCTCTTCCATACTTTTGTGGTACAGTTTCCATAAATTCTATAAATTTATTATCTGAAAATGGTGTTGAAGCCTTAAAACTTTTATATTCTGGCAACATACATAACAGTTTTACTGTACCACTTTGCCAATGAAAACTTTTATATAGTTGCAAAATAACTGAGTAAATATTTTTTGTATCTAGGTTTTTTATAAATTCTTTAAAATACGTATTATAGATATGATTTAGATATTTTTTTTTTCCTACTTTTGTTAAAATTCTATCGTCAATAACACTTGTAAAAGGGACTCTACTTTTTGATAAAAATAATGGAGCCAGATAATTAAAAAGCTTATTATGTGTGTCCTGTTTTAATATTGTATTTTTTAAATTAATAACCGAATTAAATATAGGGTCATTTGAAAAAGAATTATTTTGTACTTTTGTTAAGAAATCAGGACTATATAAATAGGTGCACATCTTATCAAAATATTCTCTGTAATTTTTATCCTGAGTATTTAAAATACCTGCGGATTGACTAAATCCAAAATTATGAACACTATCACTATAATCACCGTTAAATATTGAATCTTCTTTGGATGCTTTTTGGAAAATATATTCATATAAATAATAAAAATTATAAGACATAAGAGTAAATATTCCTTGTGATTGTGAAATTTGATCAAAATAGTCAAGTTTTTTTAAAAAAGTTTTTTTTGTCCAATCTATATCTTTTACAACAAGTTTAACTCCAAAATATTTTGCCATTTTTTTTGCTTTAATAATTTCAAAACTATTACACGGACCTGTATTTTTTGAATATGTAACTCTGCCAATAACGCAAGTAATTTTATTTTTTTTTGTTGTTTTTGATATCATGTTTAAAAGAAAAGATGTATCCCATCCACTTGACATTAAAACCCAATTCATTTTTTCTGAAGTTCTAGAAGCAATTGAATTATGCATAATCTCAAAATAGACGTCTTCAATTTTATTTTTTTCTTCGATATTTCTTAGAATGGTTTTAAAAGATTTAATGATAAGTTTTTTTGAAAATTCTAAATACTCACCATGTCCTAAACGTGATATATTTTTAAAAATTGTTATTTTTTTAGGTGTATATGAGGCGTAGACATTTAGCACATGAACTAGTGAAATCTGGTTTAAATTATTATTCTTATTATCAAAAGTATTTTTTAATTCTAAAATATTATCTGATAAAATAATCTTATTTTTTTTTTTTCTAAAATAAAGGTCTCTTTGGCCGTTAATATCTGAAATTGCTGTTAAACCATTTTTCACATTATATTTAAAAATAATGAATCTACCTTCCAAATTATTTCTAATCCAATGTAAAGAGTTGTGAAAATATTTCTTAAAGAAAGTAATTTTAGGAAGTGACTTTAAAAAATAAATTTTTTTTTTATCTTTAACATAGTCAATAGTACCCATAAAAAAATAAAAATTATTATCATTTTCAAAAAAAAGAGTATTTTTTTCTTCAATTTTTTTTAAAAAAAATAAGCTCTTAAAATCTTTAAGATTATTAATTTTTTGAGATGAACTGCAAGTGAAAATCATAAATTAATAAATTAATTTTTTTTATCAATATTTCTTTTTATAATTATTTTTGCCAAATCCAAATCAAATTTGTCATCAATATCGATTGATCTTTCTTTGGGCATTATATAACTATAGGTTTTTTTAAAATAAAACTCTTTATTATTAAAAATTTTTGCTTTGGAGAAAATATAGATACCCCCATTAGGAATGTATAATGTCTTAAATTTTTGTCTATTTTTAGTATTATTACTGTGTTTAAATATTTTTTTTAAATTACCGTTATTAGATATAGATAAATTCCAATCGATTGGGTAGGCTGCTTCTGTTACACTTATTACACTATCGGCTTTTTTTTTAAAAAAAATATTTATAGCATTGTTTATATCCTTATAATTTCTTAAAGGACATGTAGGTAATAAGGATATAAAATTATTATAAATTTTTTTATTTTTTTTTTCTAATTCTTTAATTGTATATTTATACACATCAATAGAGTCAGAACTATCCTTAGCAAGTCTTTTTGGTCTTAAAAATGGTACTGTTGCCCCATACTTTTTAGCAATTTCTGCAATTTCCTCACAGTCTGTTGAGACAATTATTTCATCTATTTTTTTTGTCTTTAAAGCTTCTTCAATAGTAAAAGCTATAAGAGGTTTGTTGTAAATTTTATGAATATTTTTTTTTTTTAAACCCTTGCTTCCTTTTCGTGCTGGTATAATTGCTAGCATTTAAAAGTCCTCAAATGATATTAAATCATCAACTTGAATATTTCTTTTTGCTAATCGTCCTATAACTTTATTAATTTTTTCAGGTTCCAATCCATTGGCGGGTCTTTTAAATTCAAACATATCTCTTTTAAATTTTTCACCTACCATAATATTTCTAGCAGCAACAATACTCCTTCTAAATGATACTACTCTTTTTTTATTTTCTACTCTATAAATTTTTTCTGACCCAAGAGACTGAAAAATTTTTTTTGAACCTTCTGCAATTTTTTTTAAGTCATTTTCATCTGCTGACATATGATGATCCCAACCTTCCATATTTTTATCAATAGTGAAATGCTTTTCTATTAAACAACTTCCCATGGCAACAGAGCCTAAGGCTGCCTCGTAACCTTTAGAATGATCAGAAAATCCTACTGGATAAGGGTAAATTTTTTTTAAAGTTCTAATTCTTCTTAAATTAATTTCATCATTTTTAGGTGGATATATAGCTACACAATGTAATAAAATTAATTTCTTATTTCCTGTATTTTCAATAGTTTTAACAGCTTTTTTTATTTCAAGTGAACTACTTAGACCTGTGGATAAAATTATTGGTTTATTTTTTTTAGCAATATGTTTTATGAAATCATAATTATTTAAGTCCATTGATGCTATTTTAAAAGCACTCACTTTTATTTCTTTGTCAAGAATATCGGCTTCTTTGTGAGAAAATGGTGTTACTAAAAAATCAATTTTTATTTTTTCACAATATTTTTTAATTCTTATTAATTGTTCCTTATTAACAGAATATTTTTCTACAATTTTGAATAGGTTAGTATCTTTTCTATTTCTATAATCGTCAGCAATAAAATAATTATCTTTGTAAACTTTTTTAGAAAAAATAGATGTTGGTGAAAAAAACTGAAACTTCACACAATGTGCTCCTGATTTTTTGGCAGCTTTTATTATTTTTTCACAAAGCTTCATATCACCATTATGATTAGATCCTATTTCAGCAATTATATAAGGTGTAGATTTTTTGGTGATTATAAAATTTTTACTAATTCTTATATTCATAGTTTTAAGTTAATACTCCACCAAAAATCTAATTTGAATTCTAATTTATTCTTAATGAGCAAAAAGTTTTTATTATTTATAATAGTATTCATTGATTTTGCATATAAAATCTTTTTAATTTTATAGATCTTTTTTCTTGATGACATTAATCCATAATGATTTTTTTTAACCTCCATAAGTTTTTGAATTGATAATTTGTCAGTTCTAGGTGGAATTTGGTTTTTAGAATTTTCAGAAATATAGTATTTTGTTTTTGTTTTATTGGTGAATAAAGCCTTATTTTTTATTAACAAATTTGACCAAAAAAACCAATCATAAACTATTATTTTTTTTGAAGTTAAAATATTCTTTTTATTTTTATTCAATAAATTAAAATTAATTGCAGAGTTAGTAAAACCAATAAAATTACTATCTAAAATGTCTAAATAATTCACTTTTTGATAGTTTTTAAAAAATTTAGATAAATAATTTTTAATTTTTTTGTTTTTAAAACATAAATCTAAATCATTAAAAACTATATCGTTTTTATCTAAAAGTTTAAAAATAACCTTTGCTCTATTCTCATCCATAATATCATCAACATCAGCAAAGCATATTTTTTTAGGTTTAATTGCTAATATTTTTTTTAAAGCTTTTTGTCTTATATTTGATATTGAGCCTTTTAATTTATAAAAAGTTGATGGAATATTTAATTTATTAAAAATATTTTTTTTAATATTAATTTTATCATAAAAAAAAATTACTTTAAAATTCTTATATTTTTGCTTGTTCAAAGAATCTATAAAAGATTTTATATAGATTTCACATTCTGGATAAATGAAAGTAATTAAAAAATTTTCATTTATCTTTTTAATCATCTAACTGCTTAATGATTTTAAAAGCTTCTGCATATTCAAAGCCTGAATATGATCCTCGAAGCATAGCGAGGGCCTTTATACTTTTTTCACTTCTTGGAAAAGGATGTTTTTTAATCTCACCTTTGTAAATTTTCATAATATTAATTTTTTTATTCATATATTTTGAAATATTAACCCACAAATTAGGTTCAAAATCTTTTTTGCTAAAATTATTTTTAAAATTTGTTTCAGAAATCGTTTCGTACACTCTTATATCTTTAATATATGGATATCTAAAAGTTTTGAATGTTGGGCTTATACTATCATAAACAATCTTATGATCACTGTGAGCATCCTCTCTAAATGGGACATAGATAATCTCAGGTTTAATTTTTTTTACAATTTTTGAAAAAAAATCTATAATTTTTAATTTATCATAATTATGTAATTTTGATGTCAAAAATTTTCCTCTAAATAGTTTTTTAAATGAATATTTTTTATTAATTTCATTTATTTCTTTTTCTCTATTTTTAAAATTTTTAGAACTCTTACTTATAGTTGTCACAAAAATGCAATAAACATTATCTTTTTTTTCTATGTGTTTTAGTATTGAGCCTCCACAACCTAGCGTCTCATCATCTGGGTGAGGAGCTACAATCAAAACTTTTTTCATAAATATATATTTTTTGAATTATTAAATTTAATTAATGGTTCTGTCTTTAACACTTCTAAGTATCCATCACCACACTTTACAATAAAGCTTTTTTTTGTAAACTTAATAACTTTTCCAAATTCATCATAATATTTATTGTCAATTTTTATTTTTTTTGCCTCATGAATTTGATAAAGAAAATCTTTATAGATAAAGGAAGCATAATCATAAGGAGGCTTTAAAGCTTTAATATGAGATAATATAAGAGATACTGACATTCTCCAATCGATAATCCCATCATCAAATGATCTTTTTCTCCAAACATTGGTTAAAGTTATTTTATTTTTAACATAAATCCCTTTTGATATTTTCATTATGACTTGCTTTATTTTGTTTTCAGCAATTTTACACACTTTATTGTAAAGCTGAGTTGAGTTAGTATTTTTATCAATGTTAAAGTCAGTTTGATCAATTATTCTACCCTCGTCTGCATTTTTTGAAATATAAAAAAAAGTACAAGAACTTTTTCTAACATCTAACAATAAACTCCATATTAATGGATGTCTTCCTCTGTTAAAAGGAAGTTTAGTAGGATGGAAACCTATTATTCTATCTTTGTAAAGTTTTAACAAATTTCCCTTAATAAGTTTAGGATAGCCAAAACAAAAAATATAGTCAGGAGATCTTTTTTTTATCCAATTATAAGTTTTTAAAGAGTTAATATTTGAAGAAACCAAATAAGGTAATTTTTTTTTTTTACATACAGGGACTAGATTTACAAAATCTCCATTTGTTTTTTTATTATTATCCGTAACAATGCCAACTAGGTAATTTTTATTCAAAGAATAAATTTTTTTAAGTATCCTATGTGTAAAATTGACTTTACCTATAAGTATAATTTTCATTTAAAGTTTATCAATTTAATAGTTTCAATAAGAGAATTTTTTAGAAATTTCATATTAACTTTTAGCTTAATGCACAAAAAAAATATTGAAAGAGAAAAGTTTTTTTAAAATAATGCACTAAGTAAAATTAAAATTTAATTAATCTCTAAAATTTTATTTATAAAAAATAGATTTAAAATTAGTAATATTGAAATTACATGTAATCTTCATTATATTTTCTTGTGCGAATTTTTTTTGCTGGTGAACCAAAATAAATTAAGTTTTTTTTACAATCTTTAATAACCAGTGAACCAAGTCCAACTATTGTATTTTCTAAAATTTTTACATCATGTCTCACTACACTACCCAATCCTAAAAAAGATTGATGACCAACTTCAACATTGCCACCAGTTATAACTCCTGGAGCTGCACTTGAAAAATCACTAAATTTGTTGTCATGGTCAATTGAGCATGAAGTATTAATTATACAATGCTTACCAATTTTAGTTCCTGTGTTAATAATGGTTCCAGAAACAACTAAAGTGCCCTCATCTATAAATACATTTGAATTAATGATAGCGTCTTTAGAAATAATTTGTTGAAATTTAAAATTATTATTGATTTTATTTATATCTTTAGCTATTTTTTCTCTAATAAAGTTTAATCCTACACCAATAATACCTTTAAATTTATTTTTATTATTTATTACCTCTTTAATACTTCCTAAATTATAATAATTTTTTTTGTTTAACCTAATTATGCATTCTCCTTTTTTTTTAAAATCATCAACAAATCCTAAAAATTTAAATTTTTTTAATTTTAAGACCTCTGAAAAAACAACTTTAGCATGTTTTCCAGAACCAAATATTACTATTTTACTCATAAGGTTTAAAATTAAATGAAATTATATCTATTGCTTCTCTTATCTTTAAATTACTATTTATTACTTTGTTTATTAAATTCATAAAAGTATAGTTTAATTTTTATACATTTATATGAGATATTATACGAAATATCATACTTTTTTTTACTTACAGAATGTTAGTTAAATAAAATAACAATTATTTAGATTATAACAGAATTTTTAAACCAACCAATCACACCTAAGGGTAACCTTCTGTTTCTCTTGTTAATTTTGTAGTTGATAAAGCACCAAAGGAAATTTGGTGAATTAAACAATTGTCAAAATGTTTAAAAAGAGAAAAAATATTCTCTACATTTTATATTTCTTGAGAATTTTTGTAAGATGACCTTGAATTTACAGTGGAGTCACCGGTTAAAAGAATTTTAATATATTAAAAATATTTAAACAATCATAATGATATATTCCAATAATTTTACTTTTAGAATTTTTAGAAATTTCATGAATTGCTCCAGGTTAATAATTTTTTACTTATTGATTATACGTATAAAAATTTCTTCTGTTGTAAATTAAAGAATGGGTTAGATAGCAATCATAAAAAAACCCCAGCTGTTAAGACCGGGGTTATAAAATAAAATATCAATTATCTTTAAAATTACTAAAATTTTTTTCAGTGCATAAATCAAGCCAATTGAGCTATTAGTACTGGTCAGCTACACGCATTACTGCGCTTCCACAT
>MDTF01000952.1_pt1 | contig 38910 bp, 37 predicted proteins | sample 811191 | NCBI WGS metagenome assembly MDTF01 (sample SAMN05326649, study PRJNA326480) | marine metagenome | isolation source: seawater | place: Southern Ocean | collected 2011 | reverse complement strand
TACCGATGATATATGCACTCCAATTTTAGAAAAAATATCAGGATTAATCTGTAATCAAGATTTTTTTACAGGCTATAGCCCGGAAAGAATTGTTCCTGGTGACAAGGTAAACACCATAGAAAAAATAAAAAAAGTTGTTTCTAGTTCTAGTCCAGAATCCCTTAAAGTTGTCTCCCATCTATATTCATCAATAATTGATGCTGGCATTCACATAGCACCATCAATCAAAATAGCAGAGGCATCAAAAGTTACTGAAAATATTCAGAGGGATGTCAATATAGCTTTAATTAATGAACTACATCAAATGTATACGTTATTGGGAATAGATACTCACGAGGTTATAGAGGCTGCATCCACTAAATGGAATTTCATGAAATTGAAACCCGGTCTAGTTGGAGGTCATTGCATAAGCATTGACCCCTATTATCTCATGCATAAATCTATGTTGAGTGGATATACTCCAAATTTAATGACAACCGCAAGAGATATAAATGATGGTATGGGTCAATGGGTTGTTGAGCTTTTCTTGAAATTTATAAACAAAAGAAATATTGATTTGAGTTCAGTTAATGTTACTTTTCTAGGCTATACATTCAAAGAAAATTGCAGTGATACAAGAAATACTAAGGTTAAGGATTTAATTTACTCTATTAAGAATCTTGGTATCAATGTTAGCCTATGGGATCCCTTATTGGAGAGTTCTGAGCTGGATGTCTTAGAGTCCTCTGGTATTAAAGTTCATAGAAGCAAACCTGAATCTGTTCAACTTGCCTTCTTATGTGTTCCGCATAATGAAATTATAGAGTTCTTAAAGACCTACGATGGCATTTTATTTGATTACAAAAGGGCAGAACTCTTTTAAACAAAACTTTCGCATTATTTGAATGTTTTTAATATATAATATTTTCTTTTTGGCTGGATGGCAGAGAGGTTATGCAGCGGCCTGCAAAGCCGTTTACTCCGGTTCGATTCCGGATTCAGCCTCCAAATAATAAAATTATTTATAATTACATAGATTATTTATATATAGGAGAGAATATATACTAGCCCGAGTGGTGGAATTGGTAGACACAAGGGACTTAAAATCCCTCGATAGAAATATCGTGCCGGTTCAAGTCCGGCCTCGGGTACCATTACTATAAAAATGGATAAAAAAAGAAAAATATGCGTTGTAACAGGAACTCGGGCTGAATATGGGCTGCTTCGTCGACTAATAAAATTAATTGATGATTCAGATATCTTTAAACTCCAATTAGTTGTTACAGGATCCCATCTATCAAAAAAATTTGGTGAAACATATAAAGAAATCAATGATGATGGATTCAAGATTGATAAAAAAATTGATTTACATCTAGATTTAGACACTCCCACAGCATTAACAAAGTCTTCTTCACTAGGCCTTGTTGGCTTTTCTGACTCTTTCAGCACCTTAAAACCAGATTTATTGCTAGTTTTGGGAGATAGGTACGAGATTCTACCAGCTGTTATTGCTGCAATGTTTGCAAGAATACCAATAGCCCATCTCCACGGTGGAGAGCTAACAGAAGGCCTCATTGACGAAGCTATAAGGCATTCAATTACTAAGTTTTCCCATTTACATTTTGTTGCTGCTGAAGCTTATAAAGCTAGGGTAATACAGCTCGGAGAAAATCCCACAACTGTATTTAACGTAGGCGGATTGGGTGTTGATGGAATCAAAAATATTACACTTTTAACCAAAGAGGATATTGAAAAATCACTAAATATAGAATTTAAAGATAAGAGTATTCTTATAACTTTCCACCCAGTAACTTTAGAAAAAGACACTTCTTCATTGCAAATGTTACAACTTTTGGAAGCTTTAAATGATTTAAATAATACAACCTTAATATTTACAATGCCAAATGCTGACACAGACAGCAGAATCATATTTAAGTTGATTACGGATTTTACTTCAAATCATAGCAATGCTTATGCATTTTCATCTTTAGGCCAGAAGCTTTATTTAAGCTGTGTTAATCAGGTAGACGCTGTTATAGGAAATTCCTCTAGCGGTTTAGCTGAAATTCCTACTTTTAAGAAAGCTACTATAAATATTGGAGATCGCCAGAAAGGAAGAATTAAAGCCTTAAGTGTTATTGATTGCGAGCCTGTAACATCGAAAATAAAAGAAGCTATTACCAAGTCTTATTCAAAAGAATTCATAAATATTTTAGAAAATGTTGAGAATCCTTACGGAGATGGAGGAGCGGCCGAAAAAATAATTAATACACTAGAAACTGTAGATTTTTCAAGCCTGATAAAGAAAACATTTTATGATTTAGAGCTAAAATGAAAATAATTTTTATTGGCTCTGTAGAATTTTCTTTAAATACCCTAAAGGCAATCATTGACCAGGGAGGGGATGTTGTTGGTATTTGCACTCTTAAAGAGTCATCATTTAATGCTGATTTTTGCGATTTAAATGATTTTGCTCAAAGCAAAAATATACCCTGTCTATATATTGAAGATATAAATTCTCAAAAAAGTATTAATTGGATTTCTAAGTTTCATCCTGATGTTGTCTTTTGCTTTGGCTGGTCGAGGTTACTTAAAAAAGAATTACTTTCAATTGCACCGCTTGGTGTTATAGGCTTTCATCCTGCAGCCCTTCCAGTAAATCGTGGACGCCATCCTATAATTTGGGCAATTGCACTGGAATTAAAAGAAACAGCATCGACATTCTTCTTCATGGATGAAGGAGCAGACACCGGTGATATTATCTCTCAAAAAAGAATTGAAATATCTAAAACTGACAATGCTGGAACTTTGTATAACAGACTAACTGAATTAGCAATTAATCAAATCAAAGAATTTCTTCCATTACTTCAGAAAAAATCATTCGAAAGAATTAAACAAGATCATAGCCTTGCTAATACTTGGCGAAAACGTACCAGTAAAGATGGAATTATTGACTGGAGAATGAATGCTAATGTAATAAATAATTTGGTAAGAGCCTTAACAAAACCATATATAGGTGCCGAGTTTACATATAAAAATGTTCAATACAAAGTTTGGCAATCAGAGGTTTTGCCAAGTAAGTTTCAAAATGATGAACCAGGAAAGGTGGTAGATGTGCGCGGTGACAGTTCGTTTATTAAGTGTGCCGATGGTATCATTCATCTTGTATCAATTGAGCCAAAACTCATTGTAAAAAAAGGAGATTATTTATGAAAATTTTAGTAGTTGCTCCCCATCCAGATGATGAGGTTTTGGGAGCCGGTGGAACCATTTTAAGATATAAGTCTGAAGGTCACTCAGTTGCATGGCTTATAGTTACTAAAATATCTGATGATTTTGGCTGGACTCCTGAGCAGATAATCAAGAGAGAGGTTGAAATATCAAGCATTCAGAAATTTTATGACTTTGACGAAGTATTCGAGCTTGGTTTTCCAACAACAAAGCTTGATACAGTCCCAATGGCTGAAATAGTTGAGGATATTTCCAATGTCATTAAAACTTTCTGTCCTGATGAGTTGCTTATCCCTCATCTTGGAGATATTCACACGGATCATCAAATCATACATAAAGCTATTTTAAGCTGCACTAAATGGTTTCGATATCCATTTATAAAAAGAATATTATCATATGAAACTCTGTCTGAAACTGATTTTGGCCTTGATGCTTCTACACACTTTATTCCAAATGTATATATTGATATCTCAGATTTTTTAGAACGCAAAATTAAGTCTATGGAGATATATTCATCTGAAATGGGAAGCTTTCCTTTTCCAAGAAGCAGAACTTCCATGGAGTCGCTAGCAAGATATAGAGGATCTTCATCAGGGTTTGAAGCAGCTGAATCTTTCCAACTTTTAAGAGAAAGAATTTGATTAATTTTTTTTTAATTTAATCATGCTATTCGATAATCTGTAATCAAGGATATATAATTTGCGATCTTCAATTTATTAAAAATAATCCAAACCAAATATAATTTTTATGAACAATATATTAAGCATGATAGGTCGAAATCAACTCCTCTTTGATGGAGATATTAATGATAATAGTTACGAACTTAAGAAAATAGTAGAACAATCTTCTTTTTTAGTTATTGGAGCTGCTGGTTCCATTGGACAAGCCGTATCAAAAGAAATCTTTAAAAGAAATCCAAAAAAACTGCATTGTGTTGATTTGAATGAAAACAATCTTGTAGAGTTAGTAAGAGATATAAGAAGTTCTATGGGTTATATCGATGGAGAATTTAAGACTTTTGCCATAGACATTGGAAGTAATGAGTTTGAGTATATGATTTCAGCCAATGGCAGCTATGATTATATTCTTAATCTTTCAGCACTAAAGCATGTTAGAAGTGAGGAAGACCCTTTCACTTTGATGAGAATGATAGAAGTTAATATCTTAAATACTATCAAGACTATAGAAATAGCATCAGAAAGTTCTTGTAAGAAATATTTTTGCGTCTCAACTGACAAAGCTGCAAATCCTGTAAATATGATGGGAGCATCCAAGAGAATAATGGAATTATTTCTTTCCTATCATTCAGATGACATAGACATTTCAACTGCAAGATTCGCCAATGTTGCCTTTTCAGATGGTTCACTTTTAAAGGGATTTGAAAATCGCCTTATCAAAATGCAGCCTATTGCAGCGCCGAATGATGTAAGAAGGTATTTTTTAACACCTCAAGAATCAGGAGAGCTTTGCTTGCTATCTTGTGTCTTGGGTAAAAATAAAGAAATATTTTTTCCAAAACTAAGCGAAGAACTTCATTTAATAACTTTTTCAGAAATTGCAGAAAGATTTTTAGATTCAAAGGGATTTAAGCCATACATTTGCTCTTCTGAGGAAGAGGCGCGATCAGAAATTAATAAATTAGTTAAATCTAATCAGTGGCCTTGTTTTTTTTCACAAAGCAATACAACTGGTGAGAAAGACTTTGAAGAATTCTATGAGGAGGGTGATACCCTTAATCTCAATTCTTATAAGAACATTGGTATTATTGATAATTTTCCTTCAACAGAAAAAAAGATTTTAGAAATTTTTAAATCAAGCATAGTAGAAATTAAAAATAATAAAAATTATAATAAATCAGAAATAGTTGAGATGTTTAAGGAAGTTTTATCAAGTTTCAATCATATAGAAAAGAGCTTGTATTTAGATTCAAAAATGTAACTTGTAAAATAATTCCCATAATAAAAAAATCATGAGTAATTTAATGAGCACCAAAAAGCTAAAAACATACATCATTGCTGAAGCCGGGGTTAATCATAATGGCTCTAATGAGTTGGCCATGAAACTCATTGATGTGGCTGCAAATGCCGGTGCAGATGCTGTTAAGTTTCAAACCTTTAAAGCTAAAAATATCGTATCCAAAAAAGCAAAAAAAGCATCCTATCAAATAGAAGCAACCGGCGATTCTGATTCAGCATTTGAGATGTTAAAAAAATTAGAATTGGATGAAGATATTCATCATTCTCTTGCAAGTCATGCTAAAGGCAAAGGTATTGATTTTTTGTCTACTGCATTTGATGAAGAAAGTTTAATATTTCTTACTGATAAATTAAATCTTCAGACTCTAAAAATACCTTCAGGAGAAATCACGAATTTCCCCCTTATATTGGCTCACGCCAGGACTCATCGCAACATAATTTTATCAACGGGCATGGCAACTTTAGATGAGATTAGGGCAGCGCTTGAGGTAATAGCATATGGCTATATTGATAACGGTGTTGATGAATTTCCAACTATTAAGAAATTTAAAGATGCTTTTTTATCCAAGGAAGCGCAAAGTATTTTAAAAGAAAAAGTAACTATTCTTCATTGTACAACTGAGTACCCCGCCCCAATTAATGAAATAAATTTACTGGCAATTCAAACTATTAAAAATGAATTTGAAATAGAAATTGGCTATTCAGATCATACTAAAGGCATACATATATCACCTATTGCAGTCGCATTGGGGGCAAGGATAATTGAAAAACATTTCACTCTAGATTCAAGCATGATTGGGCCAGATCACAAAGCCTCCCTTGAGCCCGACAAGTTAAAGGAAATGATTGATTTGATCAGAGATGTGGAAGACGCTATGGGTTCTGGGATCAAAGAGCCATCAGCATCTGAAATACCAAATATGGAAATTATTCGAAAAAGTATTTGCGCTGAACAAGAGATAAAAAAAGGAGAGTTATTAACCTCTCAAAACATTTCAATTAAGAGACCTGGCGGAGGAATGTGCCCAAGTAATTATTGGAAATTTATTGGAAAAAAATCGAAAAAATTATATCAAATCGGAGATTTCATTGAAGAATAAACCAGTAATATTAATTGGTTCAGGGGGTCATGCTTCAGTGCTTTTTGAAATCTTGCAATTGTCAGAAATAGATATTATCGGTGTTGTTAATCCCAATCTGTTAAAAGGAAGTAAAGTATTTAATGAACTGTTAGTTTTGGGTGAAGATTCTGAGATTCTAAAATATAACCCATCTGAAATTGAGTTAGTAAATGGTCTTGGGCCCTCTACAGACTCAACAAAAAAACAAACTATTGAAAATGAGTATTTATCTCTTGGATATTCTTTTGCAACAGTTATTCATCCCCAAGCTATAATTAGTTCTTGTGCAGAGATTGATGAGGGTGTTCAAGTTATGGCTGGAGTGATAATCCAGTTTGGAGTAAAAATTGGTAAATCTTGCGTTATTAATACTGGCTCAATTATCGAGCATGACTGTATAGTCAAAGATTATGTTCATATTGGACCAGGAGCAGTTATATGTGGTTCTGTTGAACTTTTTGAGAATGTTTATATTGGAGCAAACTCTGTGATCATTCAAAATATAAAAGTTAGAGAGAATTCCATAGTTGGAGCAGGAACAACATTGTTAAAAGATCTAGCACCTTTTCTAACATACACTGGTAAGGATAAAAATCGTGAGCAATAAAAATTTATTTTCATGGAGAGACGCCATCTTGAATGATGCAGCCACAATTGAAGATGTTATTAAAAATTTAGAATTCACAGGTTTGCAAGTTTGTCTAATAGCTTCGATGGAAAACTATCTAATTGGAATCATTGTCGATGCTGATATTAGAAAAGGCTTGTTGAAAGGCATAACCCTATCTTCAAAAGCATCAGAGATCATGGTAACTAAGCCCATTGTTTTAAATGAAGATTCTGATAAAGATGTTGCTATAGATATTATGCAGAAAAATGGAATTAATCACGTCCCAGTGCTAGATAAAAACGGACGAGTAGTAAATTTATTTTCGAGAGTTTTTGAAGAGGAGGTCGAAAAGAAAGATAATTTATTTGTAATCATGGCAGGAGGATTTGGAACAAGACTGGCACCCTATACAAATACATGCCCAAAGCCAATGCTTCCAGTTAATGGAAAGCCTATGATGAGGCATATAATTGACAATGCTATCTCAGAAGGGTTTCAAAATTTTGTGATATCTGTATTTTATCTATCAGAAGTAGTTAAAGACTATTTTGGGGACGGATCAAGCTTAAATATCAATATTACATATATTCAAGAGGAATCTCCATTGGGAACGGCAGGTGCTTTGTCTATTATCAATCCTAAACCAAAACTTCCATTTATAGTTACTAATGGAGATGTAATGACAAATATAAAGTACAGTGATGTTCTAAATTATCATAAAGAAAAAAATGCAGAAGCGACTATGGTTATTCGAAGACATGAAATACAGAACCCTTTTGGGGTAGTAGTTTTAGAAGGCGTAGACATTAAAAACTTTGAAGAGAAACCAATCTATCAATCAAATGTTAATGCAGGTATATATGCATTAAATTTCACTTCCCTTGATTTATTAAAAGATGATGAATTTTGTAATATGCCTACTTTATTTAATAGGATTAGCTCTCTAAATAAGAGCATTATTGCATTTCCGATGTATGAGAATTGGATGGATGTAGGCAATCCAAAGGATTTTGAAACTATCAATAAGTCATAATACTTAGATCAGTTAATGTTATATTTATGAATATGAAAACACCACATACCTCCGATATGAATTACGGCGCATTTATATATAAAAAAGAACTATTCAATAAGTTTGAAATGGAAGAAATTGAGGCATTCGCACTCGGCTCAAAAGAATATCGCAAACCTCTTCATGCCTCTGGTAATTATGCTGGTCTTGAATGGCACAAATTTACTTTAAATAAAGATCTGCCCTATATTAAAAAAATATTAGAGGCAATAGGTACTGATAGCGCCGAGCTTATTGATTTTTACTATTTAGATCCGGGAGCCAGCCTTCATCCGCATAAAGATTTAACCGGAGCTGGTCTTAATAACAGGATTAGATTTCATATGCCTGTGATAACAAATCCTAAAGCTTTATTTGTGATAAATGGTGAAAAAGATATTTTTATGAAGCCTGGTGATCTTTGGTGTTTGGATACTTCATATACACATGCGGTTCATAATGGGGGAGATGAAACAAGAATACATATTGTTATTGAGTGTGATATTACTGGTGAGATAAGGAAAAATATACCAAATGATTTGAAGAGTAGAATACATTCTGTTGGTTATTTATTTTTTCTAGTCTGGTCTTTGGCTAAGGCACTCTTAGTGAACTCTGTCAAAGATCCTAAATATTTATTAATTCAATTAGGTATGGTGGTCAACTTTATAAAGTGGCGTGTCTTGAAAATAAAAAAACCTAAATAAATTATGTTTTTTATTAAAATTTATAAAGATATTTTTTAATGCAGTTAAGTAAAGTAAATCTTTTTATAGAAAAGAGTTTATCATCACCTTTTTTTCATTTCTGTAAACTTGTATAATCGTATTCAAAAATACATTATTAAAAATGAACAACAAAAGTACCAATAAACCTGAAGATGAAATTTATTTAGAAGATGAAATCGATTTAAGAGAAATTCTATCAGCTCTATGGAGTAATAAAATATCAATAATAATAATTACTACTATTTTTGCTATTTCTTCAGTTTTTTTCTCGCTCTCAATTCCCAATATATACACATCACAAGCACTTCTAGCTCCATCAGATCAAACTGAATCTCTTAAAACTAAATTAGGAGGCTTTGCTGCACTAACTGGTTTTGGAGGAGTGCAGCTACCTAGCGAGTCAGGTGGGAAAGCTGAAGAAGCTATTGAGCGCCTAAAGTCATATGATTTTTTTGTTAATGAATTCCTTCCTTTTATTAAATTTGAGAATCTAGTTGCTGCAAAAGATTGGAATCAAGATAGCCAAATCATTACTTATGATGAGAAAATATTTTCAAATTCAGATGCAAAATGGTCTTCTATAGAAGAAAAGCCATCTAAACAGGAAGCTTTTAAAAAATATAGTTCAATACTTGCAATATCAGAAAATAAAAAAAATCCTTTTGTATTGTTAACTATTGAGCATGTATCTCCCTTCATAGCTGAAAGATGGTTAGAACTCATTATAAAAAATATTAATAACCATATGAGGGAGCTTGATAAAATTGCAGCAAAAAATTCTATTGAATTTTTAAGTCTTTCTACCCAAAAAACTAATTTATCACAAATTAAAGGAGCTATCTCGAAGCTTCTAGAAACCCAAATTCAGATTCTCATGATAGCCGAAGCTAATGCTGACTATGTATTTAAACCACTGGCATCTCCATTAGCTCCAGAAAACAAATCAAAACCATCAAGGGCAAGAATATGTATTATTGGAACACTTTTAGGCTTTTTCTTCAGCATACTTTTATCACTTTTTCTACATTATTTTAAATCTAAAAAGACATAAATTTTTATTATAATTACATTGATTTAATATAAGGACAAAGCTGAAATGCTAGAACTTCAAACATTCAAAACTATTATCGAGCACACCCCACTTGTATCAATAGATATCTGTCTAGTTAGTGATAATCAAATGTTAATGTGTAAAAGAAATTTTAATCCTCTTAAAGGAGAGTGGTTCACTCCTGGAGGTCGTATATACAAGAATGAAACCTGGCAAAATGCTTTAATAAGGATAGTGAATGTTGAATTGGGGATGAAGCAAATAGATGTTAATAATTTTTTATTTTTAGGCGTATGGGATCATTTATACGAAAATAGTTTTTTTGATGAAAGTATATCTACTCATTATGTAAACCTTCCTCATTATTCAAACTTTAGATCTAAGCCTTACGTAATTCTTGACAACCAGCATTCGGAGTTTAAATGGGTTAATCTAAGTGAAATAGTCGATGACAAATCATTTCATTCATATATGCGAAACTACTCTCTTGCTTTACTATCTATACTTGATAAGGAAAAAAAATTAAATGATTAAAGCTATTATTTTGGCTGGAGGATCAGGTACTCGGTTATGGCCGCTTTCTAGAGCAGGACAACCTAAGCAATTTTTATCACTTCATGGTGAAGATACGATGCTCCAATCTACTTTTAAAAGACTTGATGGTTTGGATATAAAGTCCTCAGTGGTTATATGCAATGAAGAGCATAGGTTTTATGTTGTTGAACAACTAGTCGAAATTCAGAAGTTAGATAAAATTATCCTTGAGCCTATTGGCAAGAGCACCGCTCCTGCAATCGCTCTTGCTGCACTTTTAGAGAATGATGAGGATGATGATGACCCGGTACTACTTGTCTTATCAGCTGATCATGTTGTACAGAATCAGGATGAATTTAGAAAAGTAATTATAAATGCTTTGCCTTTGGCTGAATCAGGAAAACTTGTAACCTTCGGTATTGTAGCTTCTGAGCCCTCAACCTCTTTTGGCTACATAAAGAAAGGTAAATCTGAAGGGTCAGGCTTTGCCGTAGATGCCTTTAAGGAAAAACCTTCGCAAAAGGTAGCGGAAGAGTACCTTGATTCAGGAGATTATTTTTGGAATAGCGGTATGTTCATGTTTAAAGCAAGTAGATATTTAGATGAGCTTAAAGTTCATAGTTATGATATTTATAAGGCTTGCTCATTAGCAATGCAAGACACAACAGAAGATAATCATTTCTTAAGAATTAACAAAGAAGCTTTTGAAAAGTGCCCGAGTAATTCAATTGATTATGCAATAATGGAAAAAACTGCTGATGCTGTAGTAGTTCCTATGGATGCTGGCTGGAATGACATAGGATCATGGTCGTCGCTATTGGATATAAGCAATAAAGATTCAGATGGAAATTCAATTCATGGGGATGTAATGTTACATAGTTCTAACAATTCATATGTAAGAAGTGATGATAAATTAGTTGTTGGAATTGGACTAGACAATATTATTATAGTATCTACTAAAGATGCAGTTATGGTCTCTCATAAAGATCATGTTCAAGATACTAAAATTGCTGTAGAAAAACTAAAGAAGGAGTCTCGATCTGAGTGGGATTCTCATAGAGAGGTCTGTCGTCCTTGGGGTAAGTATGATTCGATTGATCATAGTGACGGATATCAAGTAAAAAGAATCACTGTAAACCCAGGCGCTAAACTTAGCGTACAGATGCATTATCATCGTTCTGAGCACTGGATTGTTGTAGCTGGAAAGGCCAGGGTTCATTATGGTAAAGAATCTTTAGATTTAGAAGTTAATGAGTCGACGTATCATGGAAAAGAGGTTGTTCATTCTTTAGAAAACTCTGGCGATGAGCCTCTAGAGCTTATAGAAGTTCAGGTTGGGAGCTATTTGGGTGAAGATGATATAGTGAGATATGAAGATCGATATGGACGTATAATTGAAAAAGATTAATACATTTATATTTTATTACTTCACTAAAATTAGATCCCACTCCAAAGAGATAAGTAATCATGGATAATTATAAAAAACTATTTGAACTCCTTAATAGCAGAGACCGTAAAAAACTAATATTAATAGTATTTTTGGTCTTAATTATGGCTATTCTGGACGTGATTGGAATTGCTTCAATAATGCCGTTTATGGCAGTTTTAGCTAACCCAGATATTGTAGAATCAAATACCTATCTTCAAAGTTTATATAATTTATATGAGTTTGATAATGTTCAAAATTTTTTATTTTTTCTTGGTGTTTGTGTATTTTCTGTAATGATATTTGCGCTAGTTTTTAAGGCGGTAACTAATTACATATTATTTAAATTTGCCTTAGTCAGAGAGTATGAGATTGGCAGCAGGCTTATAGAGAATTATTTAGGACAGCCTTATAGTTGGTTTTTAGATCGTAATAGTGCTGAGCTTGGCAAATCACTTTTATCAGAAATCAATCAAGTAGTCCTTAATAGTTTACTACCTTTTATGTATGTAGTTTCTCAATCAATTATGGTTGCTCTCATAATATTCTTCTTAATTTTTATTGATTTTCAATTAGCTTTGATATTGGGAGTTAGTTTATTAGTAACCTATTTTATTTTATTTAAGCTAACAGGTGCCTATCTAGCACGCATCGGCGTAGAGCGCTTGAAAGCAAACGATAATAGATTTCGAGCAGTAAGTGAGTTATTTGGAGCAATAAAAGAGGTTAAGGTAGCTGGCTTAGAGAGCGTGTATATAAATAGATTTAAAGAACCATCTAAAATTTATGCCGATCATCAAGCTACCGCAATGGTTGTTTCGCAGCTTCCTAAGTTTGCCTTAGAAGGGCTTGCATTTGGTGGTTTGTTAGGTGTAATTTTGTATTTGATGATTGGCAATCAGGGAATTGCAGCAGTATTGCCTATAATGACTGCTTATGCTTTTTCAGCATACAAGTTAATGCCTGCTATTCAGCAAATTTACTCCGGTGTTTCTTTGATATCTTATACCGGACCTTCAATTGCTTCTTTACACAAAAGCCTTCATGAAAAGCCAGTCATGGGCAAGAATATAGAAAGCAAGGAGTCTAAAGTCATTCTTCATAAAGAAATAGAATTTAAAAATATCTCTTTCAAGTATGATTCAGCAAAAAAAAATTCTATTCAAAATATTAATCTTAAAATTCCTGCGGGAAATAAAGTCGGTATTGTAGGGCCTTCGGGAAGCGGAAAAACAACAACGGTAGACGTTTTGTTGGGCTTGCTAGAGCCACAATCAGGCTCTATTCTTGTTGATGGAACCATTATAAACAATAAGAACCGAGCTCATTGGCAAAAATCTATAGGCTATGTTCCTCAGCACATCTATTTAGCTGATGATACGCTTATTGCAAATATAGCATTTGGAGAAGCTGAGGATAAAATTGATCTAGATGCTGTAGAAACTGCTGCTAAAAGAGCTTTATTGCATAATTACGTCACCAAAGATATGCCCAATGGTTATAATACTATTGTTGGTGAGAGAGGTGCTAGATTGTCAGGAGGTCAGAGGCAGAGAATAGGAATCGCTAGAGCTCTTTATAGAAATCCTAGCATTCTTATTTTAGATGAAGCCACTAGTTCCCTTGATAATTTAACAGAAAAATCCGTTATGAATGCTGTACATAGTATGGGTGATATAACTATTTTAATGATTGCTCATAGGCTATCGACTGTCAGGAAATGCGATAGTATTATTCTATTGAATAATGGTATTGTTGAAGATCATGGCACATTTGACGAACTTGCAACACAAAATAAAATATTCATGGAGATGGCAGGTGAAGAAGACAATAAAGTTCATAACCAAAATTAACAGAGGAAGAATATAAATGAAAAAAGCTTTAATTACCGGAATAACTGGACAGGATGGAGCATATTTAGCAGAATTTTTGCTTGACAAAGGTTATGAAGTTCATGGATTGCGAAGAAGGTCCTCATCTTTTAACACTGAGAGAATTGATCACCTCTACCAAGATGTTCATGAGTCTGACACTAGGTTATTTCTTCATTATGGTGATATGACTGATACTTCAAGCATAATGAGAATTATTAAATCAGTTGAACCAGATGAAATATACAACTTAGCAGCCCAATCTCATGTCATGGTTAGTTTTGAAGAGCCTGAATATACAGCTAATTCTGATGCCCTAGGATCTCTAAGAATATTAGAAGCTATTAGACTTCTTGGGCTTGGTGGTAAAACACGTTTTTATCAAGCAAGTACATCTGAGTTATATGGCTTGGTCCAAGAGGTTCCTCAAAGAGAGACAACTCCATTTTATCCAAGAAGTCCCTATGCAGTTGCCAAGCTATATGCTTATTGGATTACGATAAATTATAGAGAGGCTTACGGTATTTATGCTTGCAATGGAATTCTTTTCAATCATGAATCTCCTTTGAGAGGAGAAACTTTTGTTACTAGAAAAATTACTAGAGCATTATCTAGAATAAAGCTTGGACTTCAGGATTGCTTGTACCTAGGAAATCTAGATGCAAAAAGAGACTGGGGCCATGCCAAGGACTATATTGAAATGCAGTGGCTTATGCTTCAGCAAGATGAGCCTAAGGATTTTGTGATTGCCACAGGGGAGCAATACAGTGTTCGTGATTTCATAAATCTTGCGGCAGAAGAACTAGATATGAAGATATCTTGGTCTGGAGAGGGTTTAGACGAGAAATGTTGTTGGGAAAATATGCCTTCTGAAATGGGTGACTCTCATAAGCCTATCATTGTTGTTGATCCACGTTTTTTTAGACCAACAGAGGTTGAATCTTTACTTGGCGATGCATCTTTGGCAAAAAATTTGCTAGGCTGGCAGACTAAAGTAACTTTCAAGCAGCTTGTTTCTGAAATGACACAGGCAGACTTCAATCTAGCAAAAAAGAATGAATTAATTAAACGTCATGGTTTTAAAGTACTTAACTATAATGAGTAATTAAATCTTTTGTATTTATTGTTTTTTAAGCACATATATAAAGCGTAGTGTAGTAAAATCACCTTTTAATTGCTTAAATTAACTTTTTTTCGTAACTTAAGCTAACTTAATATAATTTTTTTTTGGAATCCTTTCTAATGTATAAAGAAATAACAAATTGTCGTATATGTGGTAATAATGATCTAGTATCTATTATGGATATCGGAGAACAGGCTCTAACTGGAATGTTCCCATCCTCTTCTGATGATTCTATTTTATCTGGTCCGGTTGAGTTAGTTAGATGTAATGGTGAAAAGACCTGCGGACTGGTTCAACTTCGTCAAAGTTATGATATTGGTTTAATGTATGGTGATAACTACGGTTATAGATCTGGATTAAACCAAAGCATGGTTGATCACTTAACGACTAAAGTTCATAGAATTCTTGAAAAAAATATCCTCCAAGACGGAGATTTGATAGTAGATATTGGGAGTAACGATGGCACTACTCTTGGTAAATATCCTGAAGGCAAATATAATTTACTCGGAATTGACCCTACCGGAGAAAAATTTTTGGAACATTATCCAAAAGGAGTTAAGTTAGTAGCTGACTTCTTTAGTGGAAAAATTGTTAGCGACGCTACTTTAGGAATTAAAGCAAAAGTTATTACCTCCTTTTCAATGTTTTATGATTTAGAAGATCCTATAGCATTTGCTAAAGAAGTTGAGCTAAGTTTAGAAGATGATGGTATATGGGTCTGCGAGCAAAGTTACTTGCCTGCAATGTTAAAGGCTAATTCTTTTGATACCATCTGTCACGAACATCTAGAGTTCTATTCATTAAAGCAGATAGAGTGGATTGCAGAAAAATCAGGACTAAAAGTTATTGATGTAGAGTTTAATGAAGTCAATGGCGGAAGCTTCTCGATAACTTTTGCCAAAGTCAACTCTTCAATTTATCAAAATATAGAACTAATAGAAAAAATTCGAAGGGATGAGCTAAAGCTTGAGCTGAATGGGGTTCAAATTTATAAAGATTTTAAACAAAGAGTTGAAGAGGCAAAAGTAGCATTACTTAACTTTTTAAATGATGCAAAGCTAAATAAAAAGAAGGTTTTCGGACTGGGGGCATCTACGAAAGGAAATGTCTTACTCCAATATTTTAATATTAATGATACTCTTGTTCAAAAAATAGGTGAAGTTAATGAAGATAAGTTTGGTAAATTTACTCCAGGAAGTTTGATTCCACTTATATCAGAGAAAGAATTATTAGAGTTAGATCCTGACTATCTTATTATTTTACCTTGGCATTTCAGACCTTTTTTTGAAAAATTACCTAGCTTAAAAGGAAAAACCCTTATATTTCCTTTACCTAAATTTGAAATTGTTAAATTATAGAAATAAGGAATAAATTTATGAATCAAGATGTGCATTGGTGTTCAAATTGCTTGGCTATGTCAACTCGAAATAGAATAACCTTTGATGAGCGTGGTTATTGTAATGCTTGTCGTTGGAAAGAAAAAAAAGAAACTTTGGACTGGCCTAAAAGAGAAGATGAATTAAATAAACTTTTAGATAAGCATCGTCGTGATGATGGTCGATTTGATTGTTTGGTTCCTTGCAGCGGTGGTAAAGACGGTTCATATGTAGCATATAACCTTAAACACAAGCATGGTATGAATCCACTTTGTTTAACGATAACACCTCCTCTGTCTTTAGCTTTAGGTGATGAAAATCTAAAATCATTTGTTGAGAGTGGCTATAATCATATGTCCATTAACCCAGATCATGAGGTTATGCGAACTCTTAACCGAATTGGGTTTGAAGAAATGGGCTTCCCTTATTATGGCTGGCTTACCTCTATACAAGCTGCACCTGTTCGTATGGCAAATCAATTAGATATAAATCTTATTTTTTATGGAGAAGATGGAGAGGTTGAATATGGTGGAACAGCGGAGACAGATAGCAATCCTATTTATAATGTTGAATATATGAAGAAAATTTATCTAGAAGGAGGCTATGAAAAGGTTTTAGACTCATGTGACTTAACTGAAAATGACTTATTTTTCTTCCGCTTTCCTGATGGGAAATCACTTCAAGATAGAGAAATTGATATAACTCATTTTTCTTATTTTGAAAATTGGGACCCTTATAGAAACTATTTAGTTGCTAAAGAGCATTGTGGGCTTAAAGAGTCCGAAGATTCAAATCTTGGAACTTTCACAAATTTTTCACAAAATGATCAAGCTTTATATTCTCTCCATGCATATGTAATGTATTTAAAATTTGGCTTTGGCCGTGCGAATCAAGATGCTTCAATTGAAATTAGAAGAGGAGCCATGGATAGAGATCAGGCTAAAAATTTAGTGCAGTTGTATGATGGACAATACCCACATGAGTTCTTAGATATATATCTAGAATACTACCAAATATCAAAAGAACATTTTGATAAGGTTCTAGATAAATGGGCAAATACCGATCTATTTAAAAAAGTAGATGGTTATTGGAAGCCGCTTTTTAAAATTGTATAATCATGTCTCCACAAGTCGTAATTATTGATTATGGAATGGGAAATCTATGGTCTGTTCATAGTGCATTTAAATATTTAGGATGCAATGTTGTAATTTCAAGAAATATTGAAACTATTGCAAGTGCAGAAATTCTAGTTTTACCTGGGGTAGGATCTTTCAAGAAAGCAATGAAAGCATTGGAAGAACTAAACCTTGTAGATGTCTTGCAAGATTCTGTCCTAATAAAAAAAACAAAAATATTGGGTATTTGCTTAGGCATGCAATTATTTGCGGAATCTGGAGATGAGGATGGTTTCAGCAAAGGTTTAAATTTTATAAATGGCACGGTTAATCATTTTTCTAAAAGTAATTCCCTTACTTTAAAATTACCTCATATTGGATTTAATAATGTTTCCTTTGAGCCTAAATCAAAATTAGGCAAGGGAATTAAAAATGATTCTGATTTTTACTTTGTCCATTCGCATTATATGAAGGGTGAAAACCTAGATGGTCCCATGGGCATCTCTAGTTACGGAGTAAACTTTCTTGCCTCCTACGAACATGAAAATATCTTCGCAACACAATTCCATCCAGAAAAGAGTCAGACAAATGGCTTAAGTCTTTTAAATAATTTTCTATTGGCATAACTCATGTTAAAGAAACGCCTTATTTTTACTCTTTTATATGATTCAGGATCATTTATGTTGAGTCGTAATTTTCGTTTGCAACGAGTTGGTGATATCGACTGGCTGCAAAGTAACTATGATTTTTCTCGAATTGCTTTTTTTATTGATGAGCTTATTATTTTAGATGTGACCAAAGAAAACAAAGATATTAATAAATTCTGTGAAGTCTTACAGCAGCTAACCTCTGGATGTTTTGCTCCGATAGCAGCTGGCGGTGGTGTTAGAAGTATTGAGGATGCTAGAATGCTATTGAATTCTGGCGCTGATAAAATAGTTATTAATACACCTCTTTTTTCAGATAAAACCTTAGTTAAGGATTTGGCCAAAAAATTTGGACAGCAATGTTTGGTAGGTTCTGTAGATATCCTTTCAAATAAAAATGCAGATCATAGAGTGGTGATTGAATGCGGAACCTCAGTTTTACAAAAACCAGCTTGCGAAAGTCTTAATGAAATTGTGAATCAACCAGTGGGTGAGATTTACTTAAACTCAATAAATCAAGATGGAACTGGGCAGGGTTTTGATTTATCCCTTCTTAATTTATTTATAGATAAATGTCCCATTCCAATAATAATTGCTGGTGGTGTTGGAAATGCTAAGCATCTTGCAGCTGGATTATCAGATCCAAGAGTAGATTCTGTTGCTACAGCTAACTTATTTAATTTTATTGGTGATGGTTTAAAGTCTGCTAGAGAACAATTAGTAAAAGATGGACATAGCCTCGCTTTTTGGCCAAGCTTAGATGATTTTAACTTCAAGGATAAATTTTCCGGTACTAAAAATTGATTAAACGTTTATTAATAATTGGCTTAGGAAGTATAGGAAAAAGACATTTACTTATTGCTCGAAAACTCTTACCTGAAGCTGATATTAGAATTTTGCGACATAAAATTGATAAAAATTTTCCAGATGAAGCCGATGGAGTTTTTTTTGATATAAGTGATGCAATTATTTTTGCTCCAGATGCAGTTGTCTTATCTAACCCAGCTTCTTTTCATATGGATCTTGCTGAGCAGTTTATAAAAATTGGCTGCCATTTATTAATAGAGAAACCAATATCAAACCACAACAATAATACACACTCTTTATTGGAATCTTCTCAGAATTGTGAAAAAACTATATTAGTAGGATATAACTTACGTTTTTTATCATCTTTAAATGAATTTAAGAAAATTATTGATGAGGGCTCTTTTGGAAATATCTTATCAGTTAGGTGTGAGGCTGGTAATTATTTGCCTTCGTGGAGACCTGATACTGATTATCGAAAAAATGTTTCTGCACAAAATGCTTTAGGTGGAGGAGTGTTGCTTGAACTCAGCCATGAATTTGATTATCTATCATGGCTTTTTGGTAAGATTGTATGGGTAAGTGGCTGGGTTGGTAAGGTGAGTGATCTAGACATTGATGTAGAAGATTCGGCAAACTTATTACTTGGTTTAGGCAATAAAGGTTCAATCATCTGCAGTTTAAACCTAGATTTTATAAGGCATGACCCTGTTAGGTCATGTATAGTTATTGGTTCAAATGGCAGTTTGCGCTGGAATGGAATTCTAGGAATAATTGAAAAATGGAATATAGCTAACAATCAATGGGATATATTATTTACTACAGAAAACGATCTTGATGAAAGCTACTACCGGGAATGGGAGCACTTTATAGACTGCATTAATAACAATACAAAGCCTTTAACTACAATAGATAATGGAATATCTGTCTTAGAGGTAGTCGAGGCTGCTAAAATATCTAGTGAAAATGATTGCACTAGAGTTTATCTTGATAATTACAAATGACTAAAAGAAAACTAGACGCAGTGTGCGTGATTTTTGCAAGAGGAGGCTCCAAGGGGCTCCCAGGTAAAAATATAAAACTTTTAAATGGTAAGCCTTTGTTAGGCTGGGCAATTGAGCAAGCAAAATCTGTTTCTAGAATTCGCAGAGTTATTGTTTCTACAGATTGTCCTGAAATTGCTAAAGTTGCTATTAAATATAGTGCGGAGGTTCCCTTTCTGCGGCCAAAAAATCTTTCTGAAGATGATAGTTCGGAGTGGGATGCTTGGCGCCATGCTTTAGAATACTTTCTTGAGGACGAAGGACAGTTGCCTGAAATTTTTGTATCTATCCCCACGACATCACCACTAAGAGAAACCATAGACATTGATAGATGCTTGGATGAGTATCAGAAAGGCGCTGCTGACATAATAGTTACCGTAACTGATGCTCACCGTAACCCTTGGTTTAACATGGTCACTAATTCTGATAACGATTTGGTTGAATTAGTTAATAAGCCATCAGATAAAATAAGCGGACGTCAATATGCTCCAATTGTTTACGATATGACTACTGTTGCTTATGTGGCAAGCTCTAAGTTTGTGATGGAAAAACATGGTATTTTTTCTGGCAGAGTTGGTGCTATTAGTATCCCCGTTGAAAGAGCTATTGACATTGATACTTTGTTAGATTTCGAGTTCGCATCATTTTTAATTAATAAAAAAGAGGAAAGAAAAATTGACCAGTCTAAATAATCTTATGAGTCTGAAAGGGCGAAGAGCAATTGTAACAGGTGCTAATGGCAACTTGGGTAAAGTGATAGTGACGACCCTGGCTGAGTTAGGAGCAGGAGTTGTTCTAGTTGATCTGCCGGGAAATGACATGCAAGTTTTTGCAAATAATGTATCAGAGGAATGGTCCATTGAGACTCAATGTATTTCATGCGATTTAGAATCTGAATCTGATCGAGAAAATTTAATTACTTCTTTAAAACAATCTGGATCAGGCTTTGATATTTTAGTTAATAATGCAGCATTTGTTGGAACTGCTGATTTGTCAGGATGGGCAGATCAATTTGAAAATCAATCTCTTGAAACATGGAGAAGGGCAATTGAAGTCAACTTAACTGCAGCATTTCATCTATCTCAAGCACTAACTCCTGAACTAAAAAAATCAGATGGAGGAAGTATAATTAACATAGCATCTATTTATGGGCAATACGGCCCAGATTGGTCGCTTTATAAAGGTACTAAAATGGCTAATCCTGCAGCATACGGCGTAAGTAAAGGAGGATTAATTCAACTGACAAGATGGCTGGCTACGACAATTGCCCCAGATGTTCGAGTCAATAGCATTTCACCAGGCGGTATTTATAGAGATCAACCCGAAGAATTCGTATCTAAATATTCAGACAGAACTCCACTTGGTAGAATGGCAGTTGAGGATGATTTTAAAGGTGCTATAGCATTTTTAAGCAGTGACATGTCGTCATACATGACAGGACAAATTCTCCAAGTTGATGGAGGTTGGGGTGAGTGGTAGATTAAAGCTAGATAAGCTTTTTAATAAAATTCTATCAGCAATATTAAATCTTTTATTTTTACTAACAGATCCTTTAAAACTTTTGTGGGCAAGAAAATTTGATAACCAGAAAGATGAAAGTGATTTAGTGAGTATAATTATTGCAACTTATAATAGGTCTAATATTTTACTTAATAGAACCCTGCCAGCAGTTTTAGCTCAATCACATAAAAATATAGAAGTTGTAATAATTGGTGACAAGTGTATTGATGATACCGCTGAAAGAATTAAAAATATTAATGATTCACGCGTTGTGTTTCTTGACTTAAAAAAGCGAGGCAAGTATCCCAGTCATATAAAAGATAGATGGTTTGTTCAAGGTAGTGTTCCCCGTAATAAAGGGATGCAAATTGCTAAAGGAAAGTGGTTTGTTTTTATAAGTGACGATGATGTAATTTATGACAATCATGTAGAGACTTTATTAAAAGCAGCTAAACAAGACAATTTAGAGTTCATCTCTGCCTCATTTAAAAATAATAAAGATGGTAAAGAGTTTATTGTTCATCCAGGTAAATGGAATACAGACTCTGACCTTGTTTGCGGTGGTATGCAAACATGGATGTATAGGTCATATTTAAAATGTTTTAAATGGAATAGACATGCATGGCGAAAAAGTTTTGACAGACCGGTTGATTATGATTTACAGCAACGTTTTTATAGGTCTGGTGTTAAAATGGACTATATTAACGACGTTGTCTTTTACAACCCTCCGGTTGAAGGGACTAATACTACAGGTTATCAGGCTGCGTTATTGTCAGATTCTGAGCATTAATAAAATGGATATGTATAATACGATAATTAATAATTTAACTAGAAGAACTTCTTCCTTAAAAAAATGAAACTAAGAATTTTTACTGCCTTAATAAAGTTAATTGGAAAGTTATTTAAGGTTAATTTAGATATTAAAAATCATAATGGCGAAGATTTACTAACTTATCCTGAAAAGCAATGGATATTAACCCCATTTCCAAAATTTAAGGGGCATATATATAACAGTGACAATCTCGCTACTGTTAACCGACATAATTTTATTAACGAACCTAGATTTATTCAGGCAGAAAAAATAGCTCAAAAAAGATGGGTTGACTCCAATAGAGATATTTCCTGGAGACTGCATACGGTCTTATGGGCAGCAGGAAATGCTTTAAAATCAAATATTGATTCATCAATGATTGTTGAATGCGGAACTGGAAGAGGTTTTATGGCTGCAGCAATTATTGATTACTATAATTTTAATAATAACTCTCCTGATTTTTATCTAATAGATATTTTTTCTAATAAACTTGCCCAACTTGATGGTAAAGATACCGATAGCCCAGCTGAATTTGCTTATACAGATGATGTTGATGAGGTTATAGAATATTTCAGTCAAAGCCCAACTGTTCATGTCTTAAAAGGCTTTATACCAGATATTTTGATCGATTTACCAGATAAAGATATAAGTTTTCTGCATGTTGATCTTAATAGCGCTTCAGCCGAAAAAGGTGCTTTAGATTTTTTAACAAATAAACTTGTCTCTGGGTCTATTGTTTTATTTGACGATTATGGAGGTTATGGAGCAGAGGAGCAGGCATTAATCCATGAATCATTTGCTGCAAAGCATAATCAAGAGCTTTTCATCTCTCCGACCGGACAAGCTCTTATTTTATGGAAAACAATTAATGAGTAAAGTTCAAAGTAAGGCATTCTATTTATTATTAACAATTTTTCTGTCAACGCACTCTATAGATATTTTCTCAGAAGATGATTTAGTTTTTGAGAAAATCTGGAAATATGAAACAGATGTCAACGATAAGACAAATACTGTTCAGGCAAAACCTAAGGAGTTTGAAAATTTACTGCTTTTTGTTGATGGAGAGGGTCACTTTTTTGCTCTTGATAAACATACAGGAAGATTAATTTATAAAGTTAAATTAGGAGCATTTGCTGGTCGCCGTGGTTTTACAGTTGATCAAGATAGTGGGTATGTTGCGATTGTAGCTTCTGATGCAGTTCGTGTTGGGCTAAATGCAGATGCAACATTATTTCTTATTGACGCTAGATCAGGAGAGATCTTAAATAAAACATCGACGGATTGGGGCGTAGTAGAGCCAGTTTTCACAGCCAAATGTATCATAACTTTTGGCGCAAGAGATGGAATCATAAAATGTCACGACAGGAAGTTGAATGAAATTATTTGGCAGACTGAACTCGGTACTTATGCAAGAATTTGGTCTAACTCATTAATATCAGAAAAACATAACATGCTATATCTTGTGACCAGTGATGCTGGAGATATTGTTGGCAAGGACAGAACTGAAGATCTTTATTCTTCTGGCTTAATTGGTATAAATGCTAAGACTGGATCAATTATATTCTCTCGTCAAATGATAAAAGATGGCGTGTGGGATTTTGATGGCGTAGGCAAGCCTATCTTGATAGAAGGCTTTCAAAATGATGACGGAAATACATATGATGTAATAGTTGGCTTAAATAAGACTGGGACCATATTCGCACTTAACGCAATAGATGGATCAAATATAAAGACCAATCAGTTTGAAAATTTTTTATTTCCAAATGATTCTGAATTAAGACTAATCTCATCAAACATACAAGCAATACCTAATTGGCCTGACCGTGTTATTGACGTCTCGCTTGAGCTAGATGATCTAAGAATGAACGAAGCTAGTTTTGATATCTTAAGGCATGTTAAATATGGAGATTTCATACCTCCAAGCGTAGATTATGACGTAATTACAAAAGGTTTACATGGTGGACCTCAGTGGTTTGGTGGTGAATATTTTAGAAGTTCTGGAGAAGATTTCTTGGCAATACCTTACAATAACAATGCATGGATACTTCGGAATAATTATGTCGAAGATTTTTGGCTTGGTTCTAAGATATATTCTGTTATCTTGCGAATAAAAAGACTTTTTACTTACATTAAAAATTTATTTATTGAAGACACATCTTCAGAAGTACCTGATGATATTGATACTCAGGCTGGCCATCGTTGGATACTAACAGAATGGTCCGATAGCAACGATAGAGCAAAAACAATGGATTTTTTATATAAACATATGAATAGAAAAGCCTATAACAAAAATTATTATGATAACTGTGCATCCTGTCATCGAAATGATAGAGCGGGTAGATTTGAATCTGAACTTGAAGGTAATGGATATGTACCTTCTTTAGTTGGGTATACACTCACTGATAAATATAAATATGGAAAAGACTACTCAAAATTTATATCAGTCCATGCTGGAAATCTTGATATTTCAGAAGAGGATGTAAAAGAAATTTTCCAACATTTTGATAAATATGACAGAGAGCAGTTAAGTAAGGATAAATTTAGAGTTTATGGGTTTTGGCAATCTTTACTGGCAAAAGATTCTCTTCCCTTAAATAAAGGGCCGTGGGGTGGGATAGCAGTCATTAATTTAAATTCAGGAAAAAAAATACATGATATAACGGTAGGTGAAATGAAAGATAATAGTGGACATATATTTGATAGTTCAATTATATTTGGAGGGCTTGGTCAAATTAACTCAAAAGGTGAGTCTCTTTTGGTTGGAACTGTTGACCCTAAAGCTTATTATGTCTCATTGGTAACAGGTAAAGTCATTCAAACACTTGATCTTGTTAGATCCGGATCTGTTCAACCACATTTAACGACTATAAATGGATGTGAAGCATGGGTAATTATTGAAACAGGAGGCCGTTATTCTTTTTATGAAAGAAATAAAAATGGCTTTACAGTTGAAACTTTTATCAATAAGTCATCTTGCAGCTAAATAACCCAGACAAATTAGTAGATATTGATTTACAAAAAAATCTTTATAACTCATCTGTTTGTATTGCAACTTATAATGGCGAAAAATTTATTGCACAACAATTAGTATCAATTTTAAATCAATTAAAACCAAATGATGAAATTATTATAGTTGATGATGCTTCTTCAGATAGAACTTTGAATGAGATAAGAAAAATAAATGACTCTCGCATTGAACTTATAGTACTAGATATTAATATTGGACATGTATTAGCATTTGAGAAAGCCCTAGAAAAAACAAATAATGAAATTATTTATTTTTCTGATCAGGATGATGTATGGTCCTCACAAAAATGTATAAAAGTTTTAGATAAATTTTATAAAGAAAATGATTCTTGCCTTGTAGTTCATAGTCTTTCTTCAATAAATAAAGAAGGTAAGTTAATTTCAGATAACTGGTTAGCCCTTCCGGAGGTTAATAAAAAAGGATACAAGTTTTTATTATCCGAACTATTTCAATCTAAAATTTTTGGAAGTGCCGCTGCTTTTAAAAGTACTTTGTTGCAAATAATTCTTCCATTTCCTAAGTTTGTATATGCTCATGATCATTGGTTATCTATTTGTGCGGGTCTGACAGGTAATACAAGCTTTATGTCAGAGAATTTAGTTGACAGAAGGATTCATGACAATAATGTAACCCCCAAGGATGGATTAAATTTTTTTTTTAAAATTAAGTACCGTTTAATATTCATCTATCTTATTATAGTCGCATGTTTACGTATATTTCAAAGAGGTTATAAAAATGAAAGATGAAGAAAAGCTTATAAGTGATATGCCAGATTATGATGATTATTTTAGATGGAAAATGAGTGTTAATGACTGGGGGACGTTTTTTGAATTATCAGAGTCTGAGACAAAAGAATTAGACTTGCAGTTCAGAGAAAGTAATATTGAAATCAAAAATGACAAAGTTTTAGAGCTAGGGTTTGGTTCTGGAAAGATATTGAAATTTTTAAAAGATAAAGGATGTTTAGTAGAGGGAATTGAAATTCAAGATAACTTAGTTAAATTAGCTGAGGAAAAAGGTTTCAAAAGTTATAAAAACATAGAAGATGTAAGTGGGAATTATGACTTAATAGTTGGTTTTGATGTTCTAGAGCATATGTCTTTAAATCAATTGAAAGAATTCTTTGGTCATGCTGTGAAAAAACTTAAACCTTCGGGTAAAATGCTGTTTAGATTTCCTAATGGGGATTCATATGCTGGAATGGCAGCTCAAAATGGAGACTATACTCATATTTCAACTATTGGACAGTCAAAACTTCGTCAGATAGTAGAGCCTTTTGGTCTTGAGATTGAATCTTTTCAAGGCCGTGTAGATTACCCAGTTCAGAAAATAAAAAATACGCTTTTAAATATTATCAGATGGCCTTTTATTAAAATAATTGGATTTAATATCCCATACTTTTTTTCAGGCAATGTTGTTGCAGTTTTAAAGTTTGCAAAAAAAAATAAGTAAAGCTCTATCTCCTTTGTACCTAAATTAATTAAAATAAAAAAATACCTATAGGCAATATGAAAACTTTGATACTTGGCGGCTCCGGTTTTGTTGGCACCCACATGAAAGAGCGAAGTCCTGAATGGTCGAACACTGAAGTTGTTGGCAGTGAAATTGATATTCGTGATAAAGAAACTTTAATCTCTTTAGTTAAAAATACTAAACCTGATTACGTTGTAAATCTTGCATCAATCACTACTGTTAAAGAGACTTCGTTATCTCCTAAGGATAGTTATGATATTAGTTTTTATGGCACTTTAAATATTTTAGAGGCTTTGAGGGAGGATGGATTTGCGGGCACTTTTCTTTATGTTAGCTCAAGTGAGGTATATGGCCATCCAGATGCATCAAAACTTCCATTAAATGAAGATTCTTTATTAATGCCTATGAGCCCATATTCTGTTGGAAAAATAGCAGCTGAACTCCTATGCACATACGAACATATGGTTAATAACTTTAATACTATCATTGCTAGACCTTTTACACATATTGGCCCTGGACAATCAAGTAGGTTTTCAATTGCCAGTTTTTCAAATCAAATTTCAAAAATCATACAATCCAAACAAGATCCTTTTATTAAAGTTGGAGATCTCAGCACGACTAGAGATTTTACAGATGTAAGAGATATCGTTGATGCTTACTGGTTACTATTGAAACATGGCAAGTCAGGAGAAATTTATAATGTTTGTTCCGGTAAGGAAAGAAAAATAAGTTCATTATTGGACAAACTTATTTATTTATCTAATCAAAGTATAGAAGTTAAAATAGACCCTAGCAGACTAAGAAAGGCAGAGCAGCAGAGAATTCTTGGAAATGCTAATAAGCTTGAGAAAGCAACGGGATGGAAGCCAAATATTGATTATGAGGATACGTTAAATGATATGCTTAGTTATTGGCTTCAAAAAGATATAAGTTAATCTACATATTCAATATAATCATGCGACTTTCTAAACTTAATCTAACTTAACCTAGCAAGGTATATTTATGATTCTCTTATCAATTTGCATAGCTACAAGAAATAGATCTGATTTTCTTTTGGAGACAGTAAAATGTCTTCTTGACCAAGCTGGTGATAATGTTGAAATTGTAATAGTTGATGGAGCTTCTAGTGATGACTCCAAGAGTAAAATAGAAGCCCTTAAAGTATCATCTAGTAAGCTGAGATATTTTTATGAAGATATCAACTCTGGTGTAGATCGTGATTTTGATAAATCAGTCGAGTATGCTCTAGGTAAATATTGCTGGCTATTTAGCGATGATGACCTTGTTGAACCAAACGCTATTTCATTGGTATTGAGCTCTATTGAAACGGCTCCCGATTTGGTAGTTGTAAATTCAAGTATTCATTCTAAATTTTTTGGTAAAGTTCTTTGTAAAAATGTTTTGCAATCAGAAAAAGATGTTACTTATGAGGAGTCTGGAGAGAGGTCATTTATTGATTTAGCTTCATATTTATCTTTTATTGGTGCCATTGTCGTAAAACGTGATTTTTGGCTCACTCGCAATAGAAAAATTTATCATGGCTCTGCTTTTGCTCATTTAGGTGTTATTTTTCAGAAGCCACTTCCTAGTAAAGTGCATTTATTATCAAGCCCTCTAATAAAAATAAGATATGGTAATTCTGAGTGGGCACCTCGTGGATTTAATATTTGGTTTAAAAATTGGCCTAGTCAAGTTATGGTCTTAGACTCTCTTTCTATCGCGACAAGAAAAAAAGTAGCTAACAATGGTATAGCTGGCTTATTCAAATTCTGTCTTTTATATAGAGCTATGGGCTCTTATGATTATGAAATATATAAAAAATCTGTTAGTGGCAATCACAGCAAGTATGCTGATTTAATTTTAAAATTAGTTTCGTTAATACCTGTAAAAATTTTAAATGCTCTATTAACTCTAGCATTCTTAAAAAATAATAAGTCATTAGTAAACGTTTACAGACTATCTAACTCGCCTGGATCAAGCAGGTTTAGTAAATGGATTGCCTATAAATTTAGACTTGAGGCTGGCATCCTCAATAAAATTGGGAAATAGGTGAAAGAACAATGAAAGATGCATTGTCAGATTATAAAAAGCACCTACTTTCGTGCAGTAATATCTCAAGAGAATTTGGCTTAATGTCTATTCAACCTAACTCAAGTGTGTCGGATGATCTTGAGCTAAATATCGATGGTACTAAAATCTCTATCTGGGCCATATATGAGGTTGTTTTAGCAATTCACTTTTTCCCAAATTCAAAACCAGCAAAGTTTAGAAATTTAGCTAGGCTAGCCAAGGCAAATATTAAAAATCAATATAATTCTCTTAGGAATACCTTATTACCAAATACCAATAAAGATTTGCAAGATATAGATGTAAATAATGTTATTTTTCTTGGTTTTTCTGACTATCTTGCCTTTGAAAATTTTGATTTAATTTTTGAAAAGATGGAAGAAGATAACAAATACGAGCCATTGTGGATTGATGATAAATATTTTGATAATTTTAAGCTCAGTGATAAGCATATAAATATTAGTGAAATATCTTCTAAGGAAATAAAAACCCATGCCTCTAAAATAAAATATGATATAAAAAGACTTATTCAAAAACTTACTAAAGATATCAAATCTAGTCACATAGACTCTAAAAAATCTGAACTCCTCTTATCTGCATTAAGTTTTATGCGTCCTCAAATGGAGACTAGCATTCCTTTATATATTTCGGTTGCTATCTATTTATTAAATAAGATCAAACCATCGGCCATTATTTCTATAGATGTCGCCGACCCTTGCAATAGAGTATTTTCATTATTAGCCAATAAGCTGCATATTCCTGTAATTCAAATTCAAGCTGGGCCAATAAATCAAGAATGTATCGAGTGGCTTTTTTGTTATGATGATTTAATGCTATCTCATGGCCCGCATGTGAAATCTGAACTAGTTCAACTAGGGTTTGATTCAAATAAAATAGTAGAGGTCGGCTCTGCTAAATTAGAAAAATCAATAATATCAAATCAATCAGAAGGTAATTCCTTAAGAAATAATTTTAAAATTGAAAAAGATAACTCAGTGATCTTATTTTTAACTTCTTATGTTGATCTTTTTGATACGCAACATCATTTAAGTGGCCAGCGAAGGATATATAACGATACATATCAGGCAGTTATTGACGAAGTTACAAAAAGAAAAAACCTTACCTTAGTTATTAAACCACATCCTTTAGAAAAACCTCATCAATTAAAGGCGCATAAGTTAATTGCATCAAAAGTAAAAAATATCTTTGTAGCAAATCCCTCTGACAATACCTCTGAAATGATTTCGGACTCTGATGTTGTTATAAGCTATGGCTCTACAGCTACAATAGATGCGATAGTTTTTGGTAAGCTAGTTATTTGTCCAAAATTTGAAAATTTTGCACTTAATACATATTTTGATGAATCAAATGCCATACTGGTTCCGAAGAATGCTAAAGAGTTAAATGATATCTTTAGGGTAATTGATTCTGGAGATATATCAGAGGCATTTGATAGGTGCTCGGAGGGAAGAAGTATTTTTTTAAAAGATTTTTCCAATCTAGATACGAGTGCAAGTGAGGCTATATTATCTAATATCTATAGCACGATTGAAATTTTTAGCTCGAAGAGAGAAGGGTATGATTGAAATAAATAAAAGATTTACCACCATCATAGATTTTAGCTAATTTATTATGTTTTACACGCCTAGACATATCATATTCATAATGTTTATATTAGTTTGTACTGAATATGGCGGTGATTCAGTACTAAGAATATTCCCGATTGATCGTGGAACCCCAGATTTAATATTTAAAGTTTTGATATCCTTTATGGCTTTATTTTTTATGATCTCATTTGGTCTTAAAATTCCTAATAAAATTTCATTAATAATGCCTTTTATTCTTTTTATGGGGGTAATTTTCTTTGGTTTTTTTCATGGGCTGATATCAAATAATCCAGTTAATGCTATTAATGAAACAATTCCCTTTTTATTTATAGTACTTTTTCTATCTTTTAGTGCAATAAAAAAACCTCTATCCTCGTCGGAGATTGAATTTGGTCTTAAAATATTAGTTTATATTGTTACTTTCAAAATACTTTTTTACCTAATTGCCTCATATTTATTTTATGGCATCCCTTCGTGGAAAATTTTAGTTAAGCAGTCTCCTCTTATGCTTATAGCCTTAAGTGTTTTTTTATCCAAGATCACGGCCATAAAAAAACCTAAAGAAAATATTAACCTTCTTTTATTTTTAATAACTCTCTGTATTGTGTTTTCATCAGCCAGGATGCTTTTTTTAGCAAGTTTATTTACTTTTTGTGCTTATTTCTTAAATCGAAGGCTGATTCAATCTTTTCGTATGATAGCTATTGTTGGCATATCTTTTACTATATATCTTATAGTTGCAGGTGGTGGGATTACCTATTTTTCTACCTATCTCTACGCTGGTGAAGTATTTGAAGAAGGCATGGCATATCGCCTAGTTCAATTAGATATTATAATTAATAGGCTTATTAATTCTCCATTTTTAGGTGTTGGTTTTGGGTATTTCAATCCAGAATACTTAACTTACGGATTACTAGCAAAGCCTTATCAACTAGAATTAGACATCCTTAACTTTATTTCAAAGATTGGCGCTATAGGGACTTTCTTCTATGGCCTTGCGTATTTTTTATTGTTTAGATTAATAGATAAAATCACTGATGAAGATATTAAGCGAATTTCTAAGTCTTTATTTATTTCATTAATTGCTTTTATGATTTATAGCTTAGGCCAAACCGCCCATCAAGGAGTTACATACTGGATATATCTAGCATTTGTTTATGGGTTCGTAGTGTCCCATCTTAAGGCGCAATATAAAATTTCTAGTTAAGTTGAAGTAGAATATTATTTAGGTTCTAATACCTAATTAATGTTAGTTATAAGTATTTATTACCTATTCATTAGTTAAATGGAGTTTAGTTTATGTATTTTAAAAATAAAGTGTTGCTTATTACAGGAGGCACTGGTTCATTTGGTAATGCCCTTTTGCGCCAGTTCTTAGATTCTGATATCAAGGAAATTCGAATATTTAGTCGTGATGAAAAGAAGCAAGACGACATGCGTAAGCTCTATAATTCTCAGAAGTTAAAATTTTATATTGGAGATGTTCGTGATATTCAATCTATAAGCAATGCAATGCGCGGTGTTGATTATATTTTTCATGCAGCTGCTTTAAAACAGGTTCCTTCTTGCGAGTTTTATCCTCTCGAGGCAGTTAAAACAAATATTTTAGGTACTGAAAATGTGCTTGAATCTGCTATTCAGGCTGGAGTAAAGCGTGTGGTAGTCCTAAGTACTGATAAAGCAGTTTATCCGATAAATGCTATGGGAACTAGCAAAGCTATGATGGAAAAAGTGGCCGTTGCTAAGTCCAGAAATAGCAGTGATACGATTATAAATATTACTCGATATGGCAACGTCATGGCTTCAAGGGGCTCAGTAATACCTTTATTTATCAATCAAATACTTTCAGGCAAAACTATAACCATTACAGACCCACTAATGACAAGGTTTATGATGACTTTAGATGATGCTGTAGATCTTGTTATGTTTGCTTTTGCAAATGGAAAACCCGGAGAAATTTTTGTTCAAAAATCTCCAGCATCAAGTATAGATACTTTGGTAAAGGCGTTAACAGAAATACTAAGCAAGCCTGATCATAAAGTTCAAGTCATTGGAACACGTCATGGAGAGAAGCAATATGAAGCTCTTCTTAGTCGAGAGGAAATGGCTATTGCTGATAACCTCGAATCTTATTATAGAGTCCCTCCAGATTTACGTGATTTAAACTATGACAAATTTATTGATAGTGGAGAGCAAAAAATTTCAAAAGCCACTGATTATAATTCTAATAATACGAGTCAATTAGATGTTAAGCAAATGAAAGAATTATTAAAGAAATTACAGTGTATTGAGAGTGCATTAGATGGAAAAAAAATTGATTCAGAAGAATAAACTATGAAAGTTTTAATTACTGGAGCCAATGGCTTTATTGGAAAGAATTTAATTTTAAAACTTAAAGATTTAAAACAGTATGAGATACTCACATTTGTTAAAGGTGACTCATTAAAAACTCTTTCTGATTACTTATTGATTGCAGACGTAGTTTTTCACCTTGCTGGAGAAAACCGCCCCCATGATGAAAGAGATTTTGAGCATATAAATTTTGGCTTAACTCAAGATATATGCAAAATTTTAAAAAAAAATGGCAGGAAAGTTCCCTTAATATTTAGCTCATCACAACAAGCATTAGATAATAATCCTTATGGACGAAGTAAATTAAAAGCCGAAGGAGTTGTTAGAGACCTTGCTTTAATCAATAAGAATAAAGTTTTGATTTATCGTTTACCAGGTGTTTTTGGAAAACTATGCAAGCCTAATTACAACTCTGTTGTGGCTACCTTTTGCAACAATATTGCCAAAGGCCTACCTATAAAAATCAATGCCCCTCATGCCATTCTGAAGCTTGTATATATAGACGATGTTGTAGAATCTTTTTTAATTAATTTAGAGCAGCTTCCTGATGAGAATGTTGCAAATATAACCGTCGCTCCAGAGTACACAATAACTTTAAAAGATTTGGCTATTCAAATAGAAGCTTTTAATAATTGTCGAGTTTCACTCATGTCTGAGAAGGTTGGAACAGGCCTTACGCGCGCACTTTACGCAACATATTTAAGCTATCTTGCACCGAAGAATTTTTCTTATGAACTCCCTGTGCATGCAGATGAAAGAGGTATTTTTGTAGAAATGCTAAAAACATCTGACTCAGGACAGTTCTCATTTTTTACAGCTTATCCCGGTATTACAAGAGGGGGCCACTATCACCATACTAAAAATGAAAAATTTCTTGTAGTTAAAGGTCAGGCCCGTTTTAAATTTCGCCATATGATTACTCAAGAAGTAGTCACTATAGATACCTCCAGTGAACTTCCAAGTATTGTAGAAACTATCCCAGGATGGGCTCATGATATAACTAATATTGGTGCTGAGGATATGTGCGTAATGCTTTGGGCAAATGAGGTTTTTGATCGAGATCATCCTGATACAATGGCAGCAGAGGTATAAAATGAATAAACTAAAAATTATGACAGTTGTGGGAACTAGACCTGAAATTATAAGACTATCCCGCGTCATAGATAAACTCGATAGGTATTGCGATCATGTTCTTGTGCATACCGGTCAAAATTATGACTTCGAGCTTAATCAGATTTTTTTTGATGATCTAGGCATTAGAGCTCCTGATTACTTCTTAGAAGCCGCTGGAGCAAACGCAGCAGAAACTATAGGTAAAGTCATAATTGCTTCCGATAAAATTTTAGATAAAATCCATCCAGACGCACTATTAGTTTTAGGTGACACTAATAGTTGTATGTCTGTGCTGTCCGCAAAACGACGCAAAATTCCAACTTTTCACATGGAAGCTGGAAATAGATGTTTTGACATGAGAGTCCCCGAGGAAATCAATCGCCGTATAGTTGACCATACTGCAGACGTAAATTTAACATATAGCTCAATTGCTCGTGAATACCTTCTTGCAGAGGGCTTGGCCCCTGATATGATTATAAAAACAGGTAGCCCTATGTATGAAGTGCTTAATCATTATAGAGATTCAATCGAAAGCTCTGATGTGCTAAATAGATTAAAATTAGAAGCTAATAATTTCTTTATTGTTAGTGCTCACAGGGAAGAAAATATAGACTCAGATATTAATTTTAAAAAATTAATAAATTCACTAAATGGAATATCAGAAAAATATGGCTTGCCTGTAATCGTCTCTACCCACCCAAGAACTCAAAAGCGAATTGATGTTAGTGGTGTTGAATTCCATAAAAATATTCGTTTATTGAAGCCTTTAAGTTTTAGTGATTACAATAACCTACAGATAAACTCTAAAGCCTGCCTTTCAGATAGTGGCACGATTAACGAGGAGTCATCTATTCTTAACTTTCCAGCTTTAAATCTTAGAGAAGCGCACGAGCGACCAGAGGGAATGGAAGAAGGTTCTGTAATGATGGTTGGATTGGAGCTTGATAGAATAATACAGGCCTTAGAAATTCTAAATGATCAGCCGAGTGGCTCAAAAAATAGTGTTTTAAGACAAGTGGCTGATTATCAGATGCCTAATGTTTCTGATAAGATCCTGCGAATTATTCTTAGCTATATTGACTATGTTAATAGGGTGGTATGGAAAAAATGAAGGTACTATTAGTTACAGGAGGAGCCGGCTTTATAGGCAGCAACCTTATTCGGTATATTTTAAAAAATTTTAACTTCCTTGTTGTTAATATTGACGTTCTGACTTATGCCGGAAATCTAGATTCCTTGTCAGATATTGAAGCTAATCCTCAATACAGATTTGAAAAATGTGACATTGGAGATGAATCTAGATTGGAAGAGATTTTTGATAAATACCAGCCTAATATAGTTATGCATTTGGCAGCTGAAAGCCACGTTGACAGATCAATTAAAGAACCCAAAAAATTTCTTGAAACTAATATAATAGGAACATACTCTTTACTAAATAGAGCGCGTATTTATTTTCAAAGACTAAATGATGAAGATAAATTAAACTTTCGATTTCATCACATCTCTACGGACGAGGTGTATGGCGATTTAGAAGGTACAGAAGATTTATTTTTAGAAACTACATCATATGCGCCTTCATCTCCATACTCTGCTAGTAAGGCCAGCTCAGATCATTTAGTTAGAGCATGGGGACGAACCTATGGACTTCCTATTATGATTACTAATTGTTCTAATAATTATGGTCCATATCATTTTCCTGAAAAATTAATACCTCACATCATTCTTAACGCCCTTCAAGGAAAGTTATTGCCAATTTATGGTGATGGCCTGCAGGTTAGAGATTGGCTTTACGTAGAGGATCATGCGAAGGCTCTTATGAAAGTTGTGCTTGAAGGCAAGGTGGGCGAGACATACAACATAGGCGGCCATAATGAAAAGACTAATATAGAGGTAGTGAAAGCTATTTGTGAGATTCTTGAGGAGCTTGTTCCTGAAAAACCAGGAAGTATAGCTAATTATCATGATTTAATTACCTTTGTTGATGATAGACCTGGTCATGACACTCGCTATGCTATTGACGCATCTAAAATAAAAAAAGAATTGGAATGGCTTCCTGAAGAAACTTTTGAATCAGGTTTGAGAAAAACAATTCAGTGGTATTTAGATAATAGAGTTTGGTGGGAAAGGGTGCTATCTGGTGAATATAGTCCCGAAAGAATAGGTAAAAAGTTATGAGCATGAACTATAAAGGTATTATTTTGGCAGGCGGATCGGGATCTCGCTTGCACCCAATTACAATTGGAGTTTCAAAGCAACTTTTACCTATTTATGATAAACCGATGGTTTTTTATCCAATTTCCGTGCTTATGCTCGCAGGCATTAAAGAAATATTAATCATTTCAACACCTGAAGACATGGATGGATATAAGCGGTTACTTGGAGATGGTTCAAATTTTGGCCTTTCAATTGAATATGCAATTCAACCAAGCCCTGATGGTCTTGCGCAGGCTTTTATAATAGGTGAGGATTTTATTGGGAATGATAATGTTGCTTTAGTTTTGGGCGATAATATATTTTATGGACAGCATTTTTCTAATAATTTAAGCAGGGCAGCATCCAAGGAAAAGGGTGCAACTGTCTTCGGTTATCATGTTAAAGACCCCGAGCGATTTGGAGTTGTTGAGTTTGATAGCAATGGAAATGTTCTATCTATAGAAGAAAAGCCGAGTTCACCCAAATCAAACTATGCAGTCACAGGACTTTATTTCTATGATAATGATGTGGTTGAGATAGCTAAATCTATAAAACCATCTTCTAGGGGAGAGCTTGAAATTACTGATATAAATAATGTTTATAAAACAAGAGGTGATTTAAAAGTTGAGTTACTTGGACGGGGTTTTGCTTGGCTAGACACAGGAACTCATGACTCGCTAATGGAGGCTGGTCAATTTGTTCAAACTGTTGAACATCGTCAAGGTTTAAAGGTGGCATGTTTAGAGGAAATAGGCTTTCATAACGGGTGGCTATCTAAAGAGTTGCTATTAAAACAGGCAGATGCCTTAAAAAAAACAAGTTATGGAGAATATCTTGCTAAAGTTGCAAATGGGTATAAGTGAATATTGTTAAAACAAGCTTGTCAGGCTGTATTATTATAGAGCCGAAGGTCTTCGGAGATGATAGAGGCTTTTTTCTGGAGACATTTCAGTCTGAAAGATATGCTGATTTAGCAGATATATCACTACCATTTGTTCAGGATAATCACTCTCGATCATCTAAGGATGTCTTAAGAGGATTGCATTTTCAAAAAACTAAACCTCAGGGAAAATTAGTTAGAGTTGTCAGAGGGGAAGTCTATGATGTAGCCGTTGATTTGCGAAATGGCTCAAGCACATTTGGTCAATGGGAAGCAGTCACATTATCAGAGCAAAATAAAAAGCAGTTTTGGGTTCCGCCCGGCTTTGCCCATGGTTTTTTAGTTTTATCTGATTTTGCAGATTTTGAGTATAAATGTACAGATTATTACGATCCCAGCGATGAGGGAAGTATTTCATGGGATGATCCGAGTTTGAACATTCCTTGGCCAACAAAAAATCCAATTCTCTCTTCTAAAGATAGCGATGCATCTGTATTAAATGATCTAGTTATATGAGGATATTAGTCCTTGGTAGTAATGGTCAACTTGGCCGCTGTTTATTTGATCAGTTCCGCAATGTTGAAGATCAGGTTATCTATATGTCTCGTTTAGAAATTGATATAGGTAACTTAGAGGATTCAAAGAGAAAGATTGTAAATATAAATCCTAATATAATTATTAATGCAGCCGCATATACAGAGGTCGATCAGGCTGAGAATAATAAAATTAAAGCTAATTTAATAAATAATCTTGCAGTTACTAATATTGCAGAAATTTGTTTAGAGTTAAATTGTTGGTTTATTCATATCTCCACTGATTATGTTTTTGACGGTCTTGCAACTGAGCCATATCAAGAGAATGACCCAACAAACCCCCAAGGTATTTATGGAGTGACAAAGCTTAATGGAGAGGATGGAATTATATCTTCAGGTTGCAAGTATCTCATAATTCGAACTTCATGGGTATTTAGTGAATATGGCAAGAATTTTATGAAAACTATGCTTAAATTAGGTAGTAAACTTGCAAAAATAAATATTGTTGGAGATCAGTTTGGCTGCCCTACTTATTCTCAGGACATAGCTAAGGCTATAGTTTTATTAACTAAGCACATAGATACTGCTGACCTAGAATCTTCTATTTATCATTATGCTGGAGATAGTAAATGTTCTTGGTACGAATTTTCTAATAGTATCTTTTCTGAGGCTAAAAAGCTTGGCTATGTAGTCCCCAATATTATTTTACCAATAACCACGGAAGAGTATCCTACCCTTGCTATGCGCCCTCAATACTCTGTATTAAATAGTAAAAAGTTTGAAAAAAAGTTTTCAATCAAGCCTTCAAACTGGCATGAGGGCATAAGAGATGTTCTTTTGGCTCTTGATAACTAACGCCAATTATATAAATATAACCTCTATAATACATTAATGATTATCTTTAAAAACCCAAGTAACGAGAAGCCGTACATGGAATTTAAGAAAAAATATGACGAAGCTATTTTAAGCAATCAAACTTCATTGGAGGCTATTCTTATATCGTCTTTTTCTCCAGAAACCAACGAGGTTGACTCAAGGTACGTTAATCTTAAATTTATAGATGATAAAGAATTCATTTTTTTTACAAATCTAAAATCTCCAAAGTCAACTCAGTTTAAGTCACATGATCAAATATCGGCAGTCCTATATTGGCCTAATATCAACCTTCAAATAAGAATGAAAGCAAAAATAAAAAGTGTTACTAGAGAGTATTCAAATAATTATTTTAAATCCAGATCTAAAGATAAAAATGCACTTGCTATAAGCTCGAACCAATCTAGAGAAATTGAATCTTATGAGCTTGTTAAATCTAACTATGAAAAAGTGTTAGCAAGTGATGATTTAACGGTTTGTCCAGACTACTGGGGAGGTTTTTCCTTCACTCCATATTATTTTGAATTCTGGGAAGGAAGAAAACAAAGATTAAATAAAAGAGAGGCTTATAAGTTAAATGATAATAATTGGTTAGAATCCTCCTTGCAGCCTTAATTTTAAAATAACTACCCAAAACCACTCATTAGATGAAATTTCATAAAACTAATACTACCAATGTTGATAAAGAAAAATTCTTAATCATTAATAGAACTTTCTGGCCTGATAACGACGTTATAGGCGAAGCTTTATTGGTCTTAGCTGAAAGATCTTCAAAAAAAATTCATACTTTTGTT
>MDTF01015975.1_pt1 | contig 39085 bp, 37 predicted proteins | sample 811191 | NCBI WGS metagenome assembly MDTF01 (sample SAMN05326649, study PRJNA326480) | marine metagenome | isolation source: seawater | place: Southern Ocean | collected 2011 | reverse complement strand
CAAGCGGGTTCTCGACAGGCGCAAGTTCTACCTCATTTCGTTTAATGTCAAAGACTTTTAGCTCAAAAGTAAATGTAGAATGCGGCGCCAATGTGAAATCGAAAGCGAGTTTTTCTTTATCGTATTCACTAACCCCGACGAGGAACATATTACGTTGATACAATTCGACATTTTTAATAAAATCGGTCGGAACAAGGTTTTTTGACTGCATCTCGCGTGTCACATCAACGCAATATTGTTTGAATTTAATTATTTTGTCGTGTAACTGGTCTGGTGTCAACTTATTTCTTTTAAAGTGTTCGCCGACAGTATATGAATCAAAAGTATCGAAACCAGAATAAGCCATTAATAACTTACCATTATATTCAATCCACGAGTGACCGATATAGTGGTACTCTTTTATACCAAAATTATCGGATGTGGTTCTCCTTATAAGCAGTATACGCCTGTAATCAGCTTTAGGATATTTTTGTACGAAATCTAGTGCAAATCTCTCGCAATCTTTATATTCAGCGAATTCGCGCACATACTCTGGAAGCTCGCCGTCGGCCATCTTATAATATAAATAAATATTTTATTTAAATACTAATTTAATCATTTATTTGAATATTATAAAAGCTATTAAAAATCCAATACACCCACATATTAGGTCTACTATTGAATTCATATAACTATTATTTGCATGAAAAAAGAAAGAGTCTTTTCTTGTTGGTCTTTTATTATCATATACTTTAATATATGCTGAATAATAATCTTTTAATTCATATAATAAATGAACTATATTAAATAAAATAAAACTTTTAAATATACTTATTTTTAAATATTTATGTAAAATTATATATCCAAAAAATCCTGAAAATATATGTAGAAATGACATTATATCAAATGCAATAGGAGATTCTAAACAATCCCAGTTTTTCTCTTCTAATGATATGTTTGAATTTGTTACAAATTTATACATTTTATATATATAAATATTTTTGTACAAATTAGAGAATTTCTCTATATTGTACAAACTTTTCATAATATATTCATAAAAAATTTTATAAAGATTTGAATTATATATAATATTTTAAAAAATAATAATAATAATTTTATAAAATTTTTATAAACTTATTATTTTATTTTTGTACAAATTAGAGAATTTCTCTATATTGTACAAACTTTTGATAATATTAATTTGTACAAAAAATATATTTATCTTCTTCTTTTTGTATGTCTTCTTTTTGTTGGTCTTCTTCTTTTTGTTGGTCTTCTTCTTTTTGTTGGTCTTCTTCTTTTAGATTTTCCACCTTTTCTATAACAACTACCATGGCATTTCCTTATACAGTCTTTAATATCTGGTTCATCCTCAAGACTTCTTGCATGCCTTCTTGACCTCGCCACCACTGCAGCCGTCTCCGCCAGAACCGCATCCCTATCCAATGTCTCGCGCATATTAATGTACATCGCCATCCACTTCTTCTCCTTCGCAGCGGCCTTGACAGGGCATTGCTCGGTCCAGTGATCTGACGCTCCGCAGTGCTCGCACACGTAATCCTCGGGTATCGGCTCGAGCATATTAATGTAAAGCTCTCGCCACTTCTTCTTATCTGCCTCTGCCTCATACTCCGTCTGACTCATCATCGCCGCCTCCTGTGATAATTGCCGCCTCGCAAAAATCTTCGCCCGCTGCTTGCTCCCTAGACCACCCCCCACCGGGCTCGATATTGACGTCTTCGCTGCCCTGTCCAACGGTGTTAAATTATTAATCCCTGATAATCGTGTAGCTACAATCATTACCGTGATATACTATATTATATATAATTTTTTTTATAAACTTATTATTTTATTTTTTGTACAAATTAGAGGTTTCAGTGTATTAATCTGTAACAATACATATTTCATTTGTATCTTTCTTTAAAGTTTCTTTATATTTTGTACAACCACGCATATGTGCTGATAATGATTGAGCTTTTTTTCCAATATACCCACAATATTTACACATATTTTTATTATTTTGAATATTACATTTTGACTCTAAAAACTTCTCAAGAGATGAAAAATTAAATTCCTCTTCATGTTTTATTAAATTTGTTACAAAATCTTTCGCCATCCGTATCGTTTTATCTTTATGTGACAAATAATTTTGATATTCTATATTTATAAATTGTGTTAATTCTTTTGAAATTGCATATTCTGTACTTTGATTTATTTCTAACACATCAATTTCCTTCAAAATATTATTTATATTGTCAATTATATCTACGCCAATTCGTATTTTCTCTGGATCATAATTTACATTATGAATATATACCGTAACTAAATTTCCTTCTAATATATCGATTTCATAATTATCTTTTGAACATATACCTACATTTTGAGATAAAAAAAGACCATGACATTTTTGAATTTCAACATCTCGTATGAATTTTTGAACTTCAGCATTTACAATCGGTCTTGTCCAATCCTTATTTTCTATTAAAATCTTCGCTTTATTCTTTCTTGACATCATAATATCACCTGATTCTTTTGTCTTTCCAACATCGTCAATTTCAGCTAATGGAAAAGCCTGAGCTAAAACATTGCTTAGTAAATTTTCTGATAACTTACCTTTTTTACTTGAATTTTCAAATCGTTTTAATAATATATTTAAATTATCATTTTGGCAGCTAATTATTTCTCTATTAGCTGTTGCCGAGTCTTTTAATACCGATATCTTATTTTCTAATATATGTTCTAATTTCCAAGAAAAATTATCTACTAAATTTGATTGTTGCTCTTTTAATTTTTCTCTTAATGTTGGTTCTAAATTTTCATTCATACTATTGGTCATTATCATTTTTATATCATCTTTTAATCCCCTCATTACTTCTACCATAACAGTCGAGAGAATTGTCTTATTATCGCTTCTTAAACATTTTATAGAATCTAATATTTCTGTTACTGTACTATTTGTTAATGTTTTATTCATATTTTCATTTAATGTATCCATTATATCTATAAATTTTAATATTGTTCCTTCAAAATCCATTTCTGGTCTCTGTTCAAAAAAAGATATTATTCTCTTATCTGTTATTTGTAAAACCATTTTTTATTATTATTATTATTATTATTATTATTATTATTATATTATTTTTAAATCGTATTTTAAATACCTATTAAATTTTTGATATGCGAAAATGGTCATGAAATATTAAAAACTTAATTTTACATTATAATTTACAACCCGACATCTACATTTATTTGATAATGAAATGTTACATACGCCCTTAATTATAATACTATTCATAAATGTTTGAACTCCTTTTCGTGATGGTGCTTTTAAATTTAATTCTTTAAACATTGTTGTAAATATTTCATTCCAAAATGAAAGAGGATATTTGTTATATTTTTCAACATTAAATTCTATATGTATTTCATCATTTGATATATTATTTGATATTTTTGACATGAATGGATTTATAATCTCTTTTTTTATCAATTCATTCCACTCTGATGATTGTCTACTTTGTTCTAATAAATTATTTTTTATATTTTCTGTAAATGTTTTTTCTAATAATGGATAAATGTGTTTTCTATATTTATAACGTACTGACCAATTAGGCGTTGTATCTAAGAAATAAATTATTTCATATTCTTTCGCAAAATTATATATCTCATCTTTAAAAGCACTTATCATTGGCCTAGCTATTTCAACATCATTTCTTGTAAATTTTTGTTTCATACCTGCTAAATCTAAAATACTTCTACCTCTACAAGTATTTGTAAATATATTTTCAATTACATCATCTTTATGATGACCTAATAATATTAACTTTACATTTTCTTTTTTCATTACTTCTTTATAAAAATCAAATCTAATATTTTTTGTAAGCATTTCATATTCTGAACGTTTCATATTATATCTTTTCATGTTTTCTATATTTTTTACATATAATCTTATACCATTTAATTCACACCATTTTTCTAAAAATTCTTCTTCTAATTTAGTCTCATTTCTATTATTATAATTTATATGTGCACCAATTACATCATAACCTAAATAATGTATTATTGAAATTAAAACCATTGAATCTACGCCACCTGATAATGAAACTATAAATTTTTTTGAAGTTTCATTTTTACAAAAATTTGATACGATATCTAGTAATTCATTATCTACTATTTGTAATTCTTTAATTTTGTTTTCATTATTTGGAATGAATTCTAAAATTTCTTTATATTTATTGTATCCTAATGTATTATCAAATAAACTGTACAAATAATTTATCATTATTATCTTCTATATATGATAACATATTTTTATATGTTTTTAATATATATTTTATAGAGACAATTATAAGTCTGTACAATACACTAGGTCGCTCTTATTTGTACAAATATTTAATAATAAATTTATAAAAAAAATTATAAAATTACTATTATTACTATTATTATTTTAAAATATTATAAGTAATTTAAATCTTTATAAAATTTTTTATGAATATATTATTATTAGTTTGTACAATACACACACTTCACGTGGTCACTTATATTTATACAATATACATATTACACGTGTTCGCACATAGTTGTACAATCAATTTGTATAATAAATGAAACTTAAAATACCTGGTTTTTACCCTTTTTATTTCTATTACCATAATAGATACTAATATATATATATATAAAAAAGTGAAAAAAAATATTTAAAAAATAATTCTCAAAATTTATGAATATGACAATAACGTTCTTGGCATATATATGATTCTATAAAATACTTTTGAAAAATTTTATTTTATTTTATTTTTTATGATGATGTTTTTTTATTACCATAATACATACCATAATTATATAATAAAAAATCTTTTAAAAAAAATAATTTTAAAAATATAAAAAAAGCAACTTTTTCGTTTCCTGTTTTGGAAACATTATGGAACTATTTGGAACTAAAAAAGTTGCAATATTTTTATATTTTAAAAATATTGCATCATCAATCGTTATATATACATATAATAATATAGTATATTATGTTATGCTAATATTAAATTGAAATAATAAGTTGCAAAAGTTGCAAAAAAAAAACAACTTAAAAATATTTTTCAAAATTATAGAAATGGAAAAAGTTGCAAAAGTTGCAAAAGTTGCAAAAGTTGCAAAAGTTGCAAATAATTCTAAAGAATATTTTTGCGAATGCTGTAATTATAAATGCAACAACAAAACAAATTTTGAAAAACATTTAACAACTCTAAAACATAAAAACCAACTTTTGGAAACATTAGGAAATGAAGGAAATGAAGGAAATGAAGGAAATGAAAAAATTGTAAAAAATTTGATTTGTCCAAATTGTGAAAAAAATTTTAAAACTAAATCTGGTCTTTGGAAACATGATAAAAAATGTGATAAAAATACATTCACAGAATTATTAAAAACATTAGAAGAAAAAGATAAAACAATAAAAGAACAAAATGATGAACTAAAAGAAAAAAATAAAACTATTAAAGAAATGATACCAAAAATAGGTAATAACAATAATAATCAAAATTTTAATATTAATATTTTCTTGAATGAAGATTGTAAAGATGCTATAAATATGAGTGATTTTATAAAATCAATAACAGTATCAGCTGAACAATTAGAATATACTAATAAAAATGGTTTACAAAAAGGTTTAAGTAATGTAATATTAGAAAATATGAATAAATTGAGTTTAAATGAAAGACCAGTTCATTGTACAGATACAAGACGGGATACAATGTATATAAAAGATAATAATGTCTGGGAAAAAGACGATGATAAATCAATAATAAAAAAAGCTATAAACAAAGTATCAGGTAAAAATTACGGCGCATTAAGTAATTGGTCAAAATATAATCCAGATTTTATGAAAAATGAAAAAAAACAAGAATATTATGCAAAAACTATTACAACCATTGGTAAAAAAATAGATGATCATAAAATAATAAAAGATGTATCAAAAGAAACTTATGTAAATACAAAAAATTAAAAAATATGTATATCTATAAAAAATTGATTCATATATCTACATATATCTACATATATATCATATAATATATATATATATATATAAGATGAAAGAACAATCAAATACTATATATTTTTGCCACATATGCTCGTTTCGTTCAAATAATAGGAATTATTTTACATCGCATATGAAAAATACAAATCATAACAATAAACATAGTTATAATTGCAAAACGAGAAATTATAGCGCATTCAAAGAATCAGAAATTCAGAAAAAAAAGATTATTGATATAAAAAGAATTGTTTATATTGAAGAAAAAGATGCGTGTGATGAAATTTTACATAAACTTAAAAACTTAAAACTTAAAACTTAAACTCAGAAATTAATAGATGATTTAAATACTGGGACACTATATAATATAGAATTATAATCCCGTGCTCCATCTAGTTGCCATATAATATTATTGTAAATTAATTTAGATAAATTATGATATATTAAATCCCAAATACCAACATCAATTAATCCATTGATAAATCCTTCAATACCAAAAACAATTTCATATGATATTCGCCATGACCAATCTTCATTTTTTTTTTAGTAATAATATTAAGAGCTTCTTCTATATAACATTGTATTGCTAATTTTTGTTCTGATGTTAAACCAATATAATACATACCTGCATGTTGAATTGAATATTGATCAATACATTTATTTAAACCATTTTTAATAATTTCAAAAGCTTCTTTTTTTTTATATTGCCAAGTTTGAATATTATCAAATTCTATTTTAGGTTCATCATAATATATTAATTTGGTTTTTAAAATTATGATTTCTTTTTTCAATGATTTAATTTCTTTCATTTTATCACATATATCTTTATCGTATAAAACAGTAGAACAAATAATTAATTTTTCCATTTTTTGGCAATTGTATAATTATATAATTATATAATAATATAGATATTAAAATCAATTTTAATATCTTTTACAATATATATAATGAATCTAAGACATTTTTTGATATTAATACCTATAATAGCAATATATACAACGGGATATTATTTTCCAGTAAGAAATTATGAAGATAAAAAAATTAACTTTCAACCACCTGGTTATGTATTTGGAATAGTATGGCCAATATTATTAACATTAATAGGTATATCATGGTATATGCGACCAGAATTATCATTATATTATGGTATATTAACGTTTCTTCTTTCAATATGGCTGATTCTATATACTTATTCAAAAAAAATAGCGTTTGTTGATATTATTGTAACTATTATATTCACGCTGTATTTAATTTCTATTAAAACAAAATCAAAAAAAAAATCAATAGATAAACCAGCTATACTTTTAATTCCATTAGTATTATGGTTAACATTTGCTAGTTATTTAGGGTATCAATCAATATAAATAATTATAAATTATAATGCAATATATTGTCAAATTAAATCAACAATATCTTGCACATATTTTTCAAGATTAGATTTTTGCAATTTTTCATAATCAATTAATTTTGATTTATCGCCATAAGTTTGTGGTTGTAAAGAGTTAACATTGATAGGATATGGCCAATGACTAGTAGTTCGTCTAGTTTCAAAATATTTTCTTCTTTTTTCTTGAATAGTTTTAGTATTTTTAATGTTATTTTTTGGAAGATAACATAAATATTGAACAATTCTTTCTTCAGAATTAGAAGCGCCATACTGATTTTGATGAAATGTGCGGGAATCCCAAATTACTAAATCTCCAGGTTTAACATGTAGAATTTTTTTAGAATTTTTAATTTTATTTAAATAATGATGATCAATTAAAAACCAATTTTTAGAACTGACAATTTTTTGTTCTTTAAAATATTCTTCATGAAGCAAATGAGATTTTTCATAAACAACAAAAGTTCTTTCTTTATTATCAGTTAAACTAATAAATGATTGATAACATGTTGCGCCCTTTGTGTTAGGTGCTTGATCAGTATGACTCCAACCATTATCTTTTTTATAAAAGTTTTTAGGAATATAACAACAACCATCAAATGAAGAAACTAAATCATCTGTTTTCCAAATTTTTTTGAAAATATTCAATATAGTTTCCCGTGTTCTCAAATACCAAGCGTGTTCGGTGTGTCCGGCTTCATGAAATTTATAAATCCCATGTGGATTTATAGCAGAGTGTATTATATCGTGATTATGAATAGTGTTTTTCCAACTATAAAACATATTTTTAGCAGTGTCAATTTCTTGACTATTTATAACATTATGAATAATAGTATATCCATTATTTTCCAATTCTAAAATATGTTTATCTATAAATAAATCAAAAATAAATTTTTTAAGTTTACTATATTTTTTCTCCAATTGTTCAATGCGGTTATTTAATGACTCATTCATTTTTAAATATTATATTAACATCTATAATATTTAAAAAAATCAATTTTTTATAGAAGTAACTAAATTATCATGATTAATAGCTATACATATTTTTGTTTACGTTATAATTAGAATATATATATCAATGTACAAAGAATTTATTAATATTAAAATAATGATTAATTATATAAAGTTCAAATTTTAATAATGAAATACAATTGTACGGATAATTGTGAAACATTAAATGAATTTTTAAATAATTGTCATAATTATTTGAATAAAAATAAAAAATATATAACACATAATAATAATAATAATGTTTTATCAAAAATGATTTATGAATTTTTGAATAATATAGGTAATAATATAACAATAGTAAAAACAAAATCAATACATACACAATTGTATATAGAAAATAATACTTATATGTCTAATGAAATTAGACAGCATATTGTAAACCAAAGGGATGTACAAGTTATAAAATATACATTAAAATTTTATAATAAAAAAGTAATTATAAATTACTATTTAATAGATAATAATACGACCGAATACGACTTAAATAATCATATCAAATTTATAGCACAATTTGTACAATTAATTTATTATATTACAAAATATAAACATAACAACAATATAATTGATATATATTTAACAAACAACAAAAAAAATATTACTTATAATAAGATTACTAAAAAAAATATTAATTCAGGCTTTTGTTTACCAAATGATATTAATAGAAAAATTATAATTTATCGTTATGAAGAATATATTAAAGTTTTTATTCATGAATTTTTACATAGCTGTCATATAGATTATTATATGTATGAAAATAGAGATAGAATAAATCATGAGTTAATTTATAAAAAATTTAATTTTGATGATAATAAAACCGAAATAATGTTATCCGAAACGTATACAGAATTTTGGTGTAATGTAATATATATTTCAATATTTTCATATAATTATATGAAAAATTCAACGCAAAATATTTCGTTAAATAATTACATTAATATTTATGATAAATTAATGGAAAAACAAATTATTTTTTCAGTTTTACAAACCGTTAAAATTTTAGATATTTATAATATTCAATATTTAGATACAATAAATAATTACAAACATAATTATAACGAAACTACACATGTATTATCCTATTATTATTTCAAAACATTATTATTATTTAAATACAAAGATATAATACATATGTGTAATAAAAATATAATAGGAAATGAAAAAACCGTAAAAAATATAACAGAATATTTGATTGAAATTATTAATAATAAAAAATTAATAAATTTATTTAATCTATATGAAAACTTTTTAAAAAAAAACAAAAACAAAAACAAAAACAAAAAATCATTTTTATTTAAAAATTTGTATATGTGTTATATTGAAATTTAATTATTACATAACAAATGTTAATATGTGGTGTAGTAAATCAACATTAAGTAAAGATAATCTTGTACTATCAAATATCTCTTTTAGATTTTTGTTATTCAATTCAACAACCATATTTATTTGTCTATATTCTAAAATAAAATCAAATATAGTTTTAGAAACTGTCCAATTTTCTTTTGAAAGCACGCTGTTACAACATAAACAATCATTTTTACGTAATGTATGATAAATGTTTAGTTCATTAATACTAAAATAATTGTTCAAATCATTTCCAAAATACATAATCATGAACATAAGTAAGAGCTCTTTATTTTTAATAGACTTTTGTAAATTTATTAAAAAGTTATTATATTTATATCCGATATCAATATTTAATTGTTCTTTATTTAATAATTTCAATGAATGTATTTCATAAGGTTTAAATGGATATTGTATCGGGATATAAATTTTAATAGAATCATTATTTTTATTTCCAAGATGAATATTAACATATAGATATTTACTATCGTTTGTAAATTCTATAGAATTTATTATCTTTGAATTTTTGTAGATATAAGTAATCGGTCTACTATATTGTTCCAATTCATTTAATATTCTTTTTACATGTCCTTTTTTGTACATGTAAATAATATATATATATATATATATATAAATAAATAAATATTGTAATTATATATAAGTTTAAATCAATTTTATTTTAGAAATATTTATTTAAATACTATATATATATTAATATATAGTAAATTTATAATGAACGATCCTTATAATGTATTAGGTTTTGATGGAAGAGTGTCAGATGAAGAGGTTAAAAAAGCATATAAAAAATTAGCAGTAAAGTGGCATCCTGACAAAAATAAAGATAATGAAGACGAAGCAACAAAAAAATTCAAAGAAATTTCAGAAGCATATCAAAAAATAATAAAGGGAGATGTTAATAATTTTAATAATATGGGCAACTTTGATCCAGATGAGCTTTTTCGTCAAATGTTTAATAATTTTAATTTTGGTAGCGGTGGTATTCCAAATAATCGTAATAATAATCACTATCCCGGTCGGAGCGGTATTCATGTTGTTAATATTAATGATCTATTGAATAACAGAAACAATCAGCCACCTAGACAACACTTCACTACTACAGTAAGGTCGGTTAATGGTGTTACAACTACTATAATTGAAGAAAATTTGAATGGAAATGTTACGAGAAGGGTGGTTCAGCGACAAGGTAATAATATAAGATAAATAAATTTAAAAAATTATTAATATATTTATTAGCAAGTATGGATAACTATATTAAAGACTATGAAAAAAATGGTTATGTTTTAATAAAAAATACAATTCCAAAATTAGATTGTAATTTATTATATAAAAATATGATGTACAAAAAATTAAAATACAATAAAAAAACTTATAAAAATAAAAAAGAAAAAATTATATTTAATAATAAAAATAAATATGGATCAGTTTTTTCTAAAAATTCTAAATATTATAACTGGAAATATGTATTTGATAATAAATTATTGACTATGTTTTTTAATAAAATTTATAAAAAATGGAATTTTAATGATAAATTATTAGGTTGGATTCATATTAGATTTCCTTATTATAATTCAAAAAATATAAAATATATACATAATTGGCACTTAGATAATTATGATGATAAATTAAATCCTTATTGTGGACCAATAATTATTCCATTTATAACTAATGTAAAAGTTGGAGGCGGTGGGACAATTGTTATAAGAGAATCTCATAAATACATAGATGATTATATTCATTCTAAAAAAAGTCTAGGTTTTCATGAAAAAATAAATAATATTGTAAAAAAATATTCTAAAAATTCTGAAGAAATAATAGGAAATAAAGGGGATATTTTAATTATGCATCAAAATTTAGTACATAGTTCATCATATGCAAATAAAAATACAAATATAAGATTTTTTTTTAATATATCTATAAATATTTAATATTAGAAAATTTATAAATATATTAAATTTATAATATTTGTTTTTAAACATGAAATGGGTTGTTACGAGCAATGGGTTGTTACGAGCAATGGGTTGTTATGAGCGGTTAAAATAATTCAAATATAACTACAAAAAAAGCTAATAAATATTTAATTTTTATATATAGTTATTTTATCTATGAATAATAAAGAAGAACATATTATCGAAATAAAAGATTTTAAAATTATAGATAAAAAAATTATAGATAAAAATATTATAGATAAAAATATTATAGATAAATCTAATAATAAAATAAAAAATAATATATCTGAATTAGAAAATACAGATATAAATCAAGACAATATATATAAAATACAAAACAAATATAATAAATGTAAATGTATAAATTCTCCGGTAAAACTAAGTTATCACATTGCGCATAAAGTTAATATGCTAGATAAAAGAACAAAATATATCAATTACAAATTCAAAGTATTGCGAATACATTATAAAATGTGGAGCATTTCTATAATAGTAATAGCTTCAATATTAACGCTAAGCGAAGCAGTAAAAAATACACTTGATATTGAAGAACTAGTCAATGATAAAAACACTATCAAACAATTAAATATGATGCCTTTGATTATTGGTAGTATATTAACATTAATTGCATCAATTGTTAAATTCAATAGATATGAAGAGAGAATAGATAAGATTTCAAAAACAAGTGAAAGATGTAGAAGTGTTATTTCCAAACTTAAAAGTATAAATGAAGATCTGCATTTTTGTGATAATAAAAAAGAGTTTGATACTATTATAACTATGTACAGATATAATGTTTATAAAGATTATTTGGAATGTTCTTTGAGTTTAAATAAATATTTGTATGACGAGAAAAAATACACTAAATTTTTACAAAAAATTATAAAGAATTATTTAACAAAAATAAATATTATGTTTGATAAAGACAAAAAAATAGATACATTGAAAAAACAAAATAATATTAAAATTAATTATACTACTAATATTGAAAACGATGATTTTCAAATGCTAGATGATGATGCTCTATATAGAACAACTAACCAAAATATAGTTGAAAATGAATTAGATGAACCTTCTTTTATAAATACTAATAATAATATAGATACGCGCCATAATGAACCATATATTGCTATTGTTGACGACAATAGTTATAATGCCGAAAATTCAAACGAAAATACCATATTGAATTAAATATTAATATAATAATTTATACTATAATTTATACATATATTGGATACATATATTGGATACATATATAGGATACATATTATCATAATGGTTAATATAGTGCACTTGTAATACAAAGAATAAGATAATCAATATTATATTTTTATGATAAAAAAAATATATTTTTTATCATGTTATTATAATATGAAAGCATTTGATCCAATTATATATGAAGAAGTTGAAATTAGCGAATGGTTAAACTCTGACCCGGATAATATTATATTAGTATTTTTTGCAGACACCTTGGGGGTTGTAACAAAATCAAATTATATTTGTTTTGCTTTGAAAAAATGTTTTATATTTGCAACAACTTTAAATGAAATATATGTTGAATGTAAATATAAAGATAAAACCTTTTTACCAAAAGAAACATATAATAACAGAACAACATATTTTAATTTAGGTTATTATATTAACAAAAGACTATTGATTTTAAATAAAAACCAATCTATTCTTGACAAAAGTAGATTTTTTTATGTTGATTTCATTATTAATAGTACATTCATAAAAAAAGAATATTTAGCATTAAGTTATATAGGACTATATAACCAAGTTGAAGCTCTTAAAGATAAATCACTTGAAACTAAATTAACACAAATTAAAGTGAATAAAAAGAATATGCCATATTTAAATATTGATGTTTATTTTGAACAAATATTACAGACCGCGTTAAAAGATTATTCATATCAGTGGGATCAAGCTGTTAACCAATATTTAAGAACAGGAGATTATTATTTTTCTAATTCAACTTCTGTTTTTAATAAGACTAACGTTTGGAAGCGTTTCGGACAAACAAAACAAGAAGCAATTGATGCAGTCAAAAAAAAAATTATTGACCTTGATCGCGTATTTTTGGAAGCAGCTACTAAAAATGAAAATACCAAGCAAGTATATTACCGTGGTATGAAAGATCCACTCGGTTCACACACAATTGGCGAAGAGATAATAGTTCCAAACTTTTTTTCAATCTCAACTAGTAAACCTGTAGCTATGGGTTTTAGTGGTATTGGCAAGTATAAGATTGGTCAGACTGGTTTGGCAAATTGTTGTCTTTATAAAATATATTTAGATACTGGTGTTCCAATGATAAATATGATTAATTCGACAAAATATAAACATGAACACGAGACACTTTTACCTAGAAATTTGAAATACACAGTAATAGATATACTTGATTTACCATCGCAAACTTATTATGATACAAAAACCAAGAAACTAGAAAAATATAATATTATTGTTTTAAAAGTGTCACTAACAAGAGAAGATCAATTTTATATAAAGTCTGAATGTAAACAGTATTTATATGGAACAATAAAACCATTCAAAAAAAGTAATAAAGATAATACATTTATAACAACCTTATTAGCTTCAGGAAAAAACGAAGCTAAATCTAATAAATCTAATAAATCTAATAAATCTAATAACTCTAATAAATCTAATAAATTTAATAAATCTAATAACTCTAATAAATCTAATAAATCTCAATATTTTTCGGCAGATGAAATAAATGATTTTAAAAAACAAACTAAATCACCTACACTATCTAATACAATGAAAAATACTAAACTACCAAGATGTCCTAATGGAACAAGAAGAAATAAAAAAACTGGGTTGTGTGAACCTAAGAAATAAACCAAATAAGTTGATTTAGACTAAATTAATATTATTATGATATAATAATAATTTTATAATTTTTTATAAAATTATTAGTACGCTTTATGCGAACGCTGTATAAATAACATCTGAATTTTATATATTTTTAATCTACATCATCTACATTACTTGGCATACCACCCATACCACCCATATCACCCATGCCACCCATTCCACCCATACCACCCATTCCACCCATACCACCCATATCTCCACCGCCACCCATACCAGCCATTAATTTTTCTTGTAATGGTTTCATCTTTACTTTTAATTCTTCTAATCTACTATCATATTCTTCTTTAGAAGCTTTTTGATTATCGTCAATCCAGGTAGAAGCTTCATCTAGTGCTTCAGTTAATTCTGATTTCATTGAATCATCTAAAAGTGATGAAAATTTTTCATCGGTTAAAGAATTTTTCATTTGAAAAACAAAATTTTCATAATTATTTTTAGAATCAATTAATTCTTTTGCTTTGTCATCTTCTTCTTTGTAGGTTTCTGCATCATTAATCATAGATTCTATATCTTCTTTGCTTAACCGTCCTTTATCATTACTGACAGTAATATTTTCAGATTTACCACTAGATTTTTCTGCTGCACTTACATTAAGAATACCATTTGAGTCTAGATCATATGTAATCTCGATTTGCGGAACCCCGCGAGGCATAGGTGGAATACCATTAAGAGTAAATTCACCTAATTTATTATTATCCTTTGTAAATTGGCGTTCCCCTTCAAAAACTTGAACAGTTACTCCAGGCTGATTATCTGCATACGTACTAAAAGTCTGTGATTTTTTTGTAGGAATTGTAGTATTTCTTTCAATAATACGAGTCATTACTCCACCACTTGTTTCAACTCCTAACGATAATGGAGCTACATCAAGTAAAAGTAAATCGTCGATTTTTTTATCTTTAACACCAGATAAAAGAGCAGCTTGAACAGCCGCACCATACGCTACTGCTTCGTCGGGATTAATAGTCTTATTAAGAGTTTTACCATTGAAATAATCAATCAATTGTGTTTGAATTTTTGGAATTCTAGTTGAACCGCCTACTAATACAACTTCGTCTATTTTTGATTTACTTATCTTTGAATCTTTCATAACTTGTTCAACTGGTTCAAATGTTTTTCTAAATAAATCTCCACATAACTCTTCAAATCTTGCACGAGTTATGCTACTACTAAAATCAATTCCTTCAAATAAACTATCAATTTCAATAGTAGCTTGAGTTGTAGAAGACAGTGTTTTTTTTAAATTCTCACACGAAGTTCTTAATCTACGCATCGATTTTTTATTTGTAGTTAAATCTTTCTTATGTTTTCTTTTAAATTCTTGTGTGAAATGTTGAACTAAACGAGTATCAAAATCTTCACCGCCTAACCGCGTATCTCCTGCTGTTGCTTTTACTTCAAAAACTCCTTCATCAATACTTAACAATGTAACGTCAAATGTACCACCACCAAGATCATAAATTAAAATATTTACTTCATTTTTTTTAGCATTATCTAATCCATACGCAATAGCGGCTGCAGTTGGTTCATTAATAATTCTTAAAACTTCTAATCCAGCAATAGCTCCAGCATCTTTTGTCGACTGTCTTTGTGAATCATTAAAATATGCAGGAACAGTAATAACAGCCGAGTCTACTTTTTCACCTAGAAAATCTTCAGCTGTTTCTTTCATTTTAGTTAAAATCATAGAAGAAATTTCTTCTGGTTGAAAAGTTTTTACTTTACCTTTGAAAATTGCTTCAATAATTGGTTTATTATCTTTTTCAATTACTTTGTAAGGAAATTGTTTTATATCGCTCTGCGTTGCTGAATCGTTGAATAATCGTCCAATTAAGCGCTTTGCATCAAAAATTGTATTTTCTGGATTTTGTGAAGCTTGATTTTTTGCAGCATCGCCAACTAACCTTTCTTCATCTGTAAACGCAACATATGATGGTGTTGTTCTATTTCCTTGGTCGTTCGCAATAATTTCACAATTTCCATCTTTCCATACTGCAACACAACTGTATGTTGTACCTAAATCTATACCAATTGCAACCATTATAAATATAAATCAAATATTTTTTAAGTAGATTATATTTATAATTTATAATTTATTTTTTATTACTTCTTTTTTTGTTACTTCTTTTTTTATATTTTTTAGTTTTTTTTATTTGTTTTTTGCCTCGTCTACTTCTTTTTGATTTTTTTGCTTTTTTTGATTTTCTTTTTCCACCCGCCACCGCCGCCGCCTCCTTGGCCAGGCGCGCCGTCTTAAGCGCCGCATCCATGAGCGCCGTCTCCTTCGCCTTTGCCTCCGCCACCGCCTTCTTCACCACCCCCACCGCCACCCCCGCCGCCACCGCCGCGTCCCCATACGCCATCTCCGCTCTCGCCGCAGCCTCCTTCGCCTCCTTCTGCCGCTGGCTCTCCCAGCCCGAACCTTCACCCTCGTATTCCCAGAGCGCCACCGTCGCCTCTCCCCTCGCCGCCACCGCTGCCTCCATCGCCGCCTTAGCTGCCACCACCGCCGGCTTTTTCTCGGGACTTGGAAAAATATACATATATATAATAACTAAATATTAATTAATTTATAATAACTAAATATTAATTAATTTATAATTTATAATTTATAACTTTATTTTTTATAGCTTTTTTTTGTAACTTCTTTTTTGTTGCTTCTTTGTAGCTTGTTTGTGTTTTCTTTGTAATTTCTTTGTGTCTTCTTTGTATCTTCTCTTCTTTTTTTTTTTTACCACCACTTGCAGTTTCATTAAATTCGTCATCTTTATCATTGTTATTAATCATATTATCAATTGGATTACTAATTGCAATACTTTCTTTTGCAGAAACTACATTTTCTTTTAGCATATCAGCATTTTCTTTAGCTATGTCTGTTACTTTTTCTTGCATATCACCAACAACATCTTTTGCATCGGCTACTTTTTCTTTAATTTCATTTTTAATTTCAGCAAATTTTGAACCTACATCATCAACAGAATATTTTTCTGTTATTAATACTAACGCTATACCTATAAATGAACTTAAAACTGCTAATTTAATATGTAAATTTTCCATAAATATATATTTAATATATATTTATATAAAAAATTAAATAATACACATAATATTTTTTGTTAAATTTATAGTAATTATCATAATTATGAAAATTACTTTCCCCAATGAATAATTGATAATATGCCTGAAATAAATATATAAGTAATAGTTTTATATCTATAATTATTAATATGTTTTTAATAAAAATTTAAAAAATCATAAAAAAATATATAAAAAGAGACACCTACATGTAATAATAAGTGCTAATAAAATTAACTTAAAACGTAATTTAAATTTTTTTTTTTAATTCAAAAATTTCATTTCCACAATCATGATAATATTTTAATAATAATAAATTTGATTTTTCAAATAATTTCTTTATTTCATTTAATTCAAATATGTAATAATATCTATTGTAAATAAATCCATTTTTATTATATGATACTATATTTGCTCCATGGTTATTAAAAATTCTTCTTGTTTTTGCTGGTTGATTTATTGACCAAACTGATAATAATATTTTTCCATCCGGTTTTAATAATCTATATATTTCATTTAATACTTTTAATCTATTTTCTTCAGAGCTGAAATGATGAAAAACTGCTATACATATTATAGCATCACACGATTCATCTTTTAAAGGAACAGCCATTAAATTTGATTCTATCACATTTAAATTTTTTTTTTTTACAAATTTTTACAAAATTTTTACAATTATCTATTCCTAAAAAATTTAAATTATTGTAATTCATATTTCGTCCATTACCACATCCTAAATCATACACTATTGATTCTTTTTTCAAAGATTCTAAAAAAGTCGTTATCCATGACCATTGATAACTTCTTGTACATGAAAAATGCGTTGCAATGATTTCATAAACATTTTTTACATTAATCTCTTCGATTATTGACATGTTTAATTACAAATTTTCAATAAATAATTATTCAATTATTTATTAAATTGAAATATTTTTCTTTATGACATTTTAAATAAATATAGTAAACCATATATGTATTTATTTTGAATGTAAAATATTAATATATCAATATTAATAAAAAAATATACAATAAAGTTTCAAATATATCACATAATATAATCAACAAATAAATACAAAATGTAAAATATACATAATAAGGTTTCCTTGTGATAATTTGCTTTCAAATAATAAAACAAAAATTCATAAGTTTTAAAGTATTTAACCATAAATGTATCTATTTCTACATAACCTTTTTTTTCATAATACCCTTTAACACCTTCTCCGCTAATAACTACTATACTTTTAAGACCATGTTCCATTGTTTTTATTTCGGCCAATCTTAAAAGTCCTGAACCAATACCAGTATGTTGACAAGCATATTTATTACATGATGAAACAGCAGTTGTGTCGCCATATACATGCAGTTCTCTAATTAATCCTTTATTTTTTAGAATAGGAAAAATAGTTAAATTATTATTTTCATTAACAATTCGTAATCTTATAAAACCAAACAATGCTCTTTTATCATAACTTTCGTATTCTATAAAATAATTTTCTGCATCATGTGCTAAATATGAAGTTGTAGTATATTTAGCATTTAATTTATAATATGACGGATGTCTACCGATTTCACGAGCTCTAATATCGGATGAAAATAAGTCTTTGTCGTTTAACCCATTATCAATTATTTGTCTCATATTAGAAATATTATTTCCACCTTCTACATAGATAGAACACGGAATATCTCTAATAACACGAGGCAGTCTTACCCAATTTGGACATGTTGTCATAGAATATTTAACAACATCTATTAGTAAATTAGGATCTTTGTCAAAATATGGAATATATTTTCCTTGTTTATACCATTTTTCAATCACAGTCCATGGTATTGTTTGACATGGATATACTTTCATTTGATCAGGACATATTATACTATAAACATAATCAAACATAGCCTTATCTATTTCTGGGGTCGCTCCTGGAAGATCTGGCATAATATGGATATCAACCTTGAAACAATTATCATATAAATATTTTATAGCCCATAATAGCTGCTCGATCGTGTGGCCTCTATTAATCTTTTTCAAAATAGCATTATCAACATGTTGTGCGCCAAGCTGAACACGAGTTACACCCCAATTTCTAAATCGATATAACCAATCGTCATCTAATGCATCAGGTCTTGTTTCAACACAAATACCAATAATATGAACTCTTGCGGTTTTATTAATGATAATTTCTTCTTTTATACTCAATGGTTGTCTTATATTTTTTAATATATTAATATCTAATTCTTGATCAAGAAAATTATCATAATTTGGATAATTTTCTCTTAATTCAAAATAAATATTTGCTGAATAAAATAAATCACGATGATAACGCTCTAAATAATCTACAGGGTATTCGGTAAAAGTACCACCTTCAACAATAATCTCGATCTTATCTGGAACATGTCCATTGCTATAATATGTATCTAATCTGTTTAGCATTTGGCCGATTGCATAAAACTTATGTCGATTTGCTCTTAGTACTGCCGGTTCATGATATAAATAACTTCTTGGTTGAGCTTGAAAATTATTACCTTCATGTGCTGGTTCATTAGGGCAATAATAGCAATTATGTTTGCAACTAAATGATTGACCATCTGGAAAAGGAGCGGTAATTACAGTAATACATGTAATACCTGATATATTTCTGCCTGGTTTTTTCCTTAAAAATAATTTCAATAAATATAAATATTCAGAATATTCTTTATCAAAATCATCTGGTGTAAATTTTTTATTTAACATCGCAATTAATGTTGATTTGCGGATATGTATTAATTTATGATGTCTAAGTAGTTTTGATAATTCTTTTTCAAAAATTTTACAAAGTTTATAATTATCTGCAATATTTGTCAAATTTTTATTTTTATGAATTAAATTTAACAATTTATCAAAAATAATTTTAAATTTGTTATAATCATATTTTTCAATATTGATATTATTATATTCTTTTGGTCCCATTGAATTTTTATTTTTGATAAATTCTTCTATATCTGTATTCATATTTGATGAATAAATTATATTAGTTTTTGTAATATAATTTAAATTCAATTTTATTTTATTTTATAAGTAATAATATATTTATTTAATATCTACCTGATTTTGCCCTTAATAAATTATTAAATAAATTAATTATAGTTATAAAAAAATCTAATGCAGATTTTGGATAATTTGGATATTCAACACAATTTTTTGCAAGATTAAATAGTTCTGTTGTATCATATGAAATCAATAAAGAAAATACTATAACACCAAAATATGTAATATATTTTTTTGCTAATTTATTTTTATAAAAAATTAATATTATTTCAGAAATTATTATTACTATTAATGCTACTAATAATCCTGTAATTGCAAATTTATAACTTCTCTCAAAAAATAAAGGATTTATATAAACAGCTAATGACATAACAAGAAATATAATAAATGTTAAAAAAATGGTATAAATAATATCATAATTATTTACATATAAAAAAGCTGCTCTAAAAGAAACTGAAGTTAATAATAAAAAACTTATCCATAAAACATGATTTAATATATGACCAGTTTTACTATAATCTTTTCTAGTAAAAAATATTATAAAAACAATTATAAAAGATGCAATTGCTGAAAACAATAAGAATAAACCATTACATAATATGTCTTTCAATAAATTTATAGATTTTGAACTACAAATATTATTAAAAATATTTACAAATAAAGCTACAAAAAGCAAACTAAACGCTAAATATAAATAAGTATTTACTACATAATTTTCACACGTAGGTTTCAAGTTAGTAAACGAATATTTGTTTATGAGATACATTAGAATAATTAACAAAAAAGCTAGTAAATATAATAATGACATACAATATAATATATAGTTATATAATATATATTGCTAACATTATATAATATATTGTATATATTATATAATGTTAGCAATATTTATATGACCCACATGATGCTATCATTGTAAATCCAGAAACTTTTTTTTTACATTGCTTTTTTGTTAATTTTCTAGGAAGAAAAAAAATTTTACCATCTTTTCTGATACATTTTTTATGTTTTTTATTTGATTTACAACAATTTACTAATTTTTTTTTGGTTTTCTTTTTCATATAATATATTGAATTATTTTTTAAAAATCTATTAATATTTTTTTTTTTGAACGCGTAATTGCAACATAATATATGTTTATATCTTCATTTATATTAATATCATTTGCTAATCTAATATTATCATCTTCTAATCCTTTGTATGAATGCACTGTATAGAATTTTATTAAACTTTCTTTGAAATCAACTAAATTATTTGTAATATTATTTAATAAATTTTCTAACTGTTCACAGGAAATAGATTTCAAAAATTTTGGTAAGTCATCTTCAAATGCATTTTCATCAATATCAAAGTTTTTAAAATTCATAAGTTTATTATGAAGATTTTTTATTTCATTTATTTTTTTATCAAAACTATTTATCCAAATTTTATCTGTTTTTTCAGCAGTTTGTAAAAGCACTTTCCAGCTTCTGAACAAATATATATATTTTTCATTATCATCTAATGAACTAACAAATGTTGTTGAATTTTTACTTTTAGAAATAATATGACATTCATTAAATTTACTTCTTATTTCATCACATGCTGGATTTCCAATTCTAAATGTTGAATAAAATTCTATTACTAGTGACTTTTTTGGTAAATAGTCAAATGCATTTATGCAACCCCTAAATTGGTAAATCGCTTGCATATTATCACCTACAAAAATTTTTGGAATTGTTGTATCATTTAATAACATTCGTAACATAATCATATCAAAATCTTGAGTTTCATCAATCATAATCATATCATAATTATCGTCTATATAATTTTTGAACCAATTATTTATATAAGCAATTTTTCTTATTGTTTCAAAAGATGTTAATTCGTCATTTAATACTTTTGACCATAAATCAATAAGTAATTTTTTTTTCTCACCTATATTTTTTATACAATATTTTTCAATATTATTTTCACTTGCATCATTACAAAAATTCTTTAAATGTTTACAATAATATTCTCTAACACGATATGGTTTACCATCTAGAAATGGTATAATTTTCCCTATGAATTGTGGTTTTATATCTTGAATATATGGTTGTTCATTTTTTTTATTAATATATAATTTATATAAAAGTGCATCAAAGGTACAAGGGGTCATATTTTTAATATTTTGTTTTTTAATTTTATCCTTTATGTCATTTATCAAACTTTTATTAAAAGCAATATATAATATTTTTTTTTGATTATGAATTTTTGACAATTCTAATAGAGTAGTGGTTTTCCCCCCACCTGCGACTGCTTTTATACCAATTATTTCATTTTTACTTAACGTATGTGTGTTTATATATTTTCTATGTATATCATCTAATAAATACATTGATTCTTTGCATCTTCCATATATAATATCAACTTGTTCAAGTTCATTATTTATGTTTTTCAAATTTTTTTTACCTTTATCTGTTAAAATAAATTGTAAACATGTATTTTCTAATACATCTTCAAACGAACAAAGTTCTCCGATACAAATATATTTTATTTTATTTTCTACTTCTATTTTATAAAAAGATCTATCTGTTAACCAAATCCAGCTTTTGGTATTAGTAAATAAAAATATATTATTTTCTATTACTTTTATTGCTTCTTTGAAATCTTCGTTTGATATTTCGCATATTATTTGATCAGAAGTTTTAACATATCTAATATAATTATTTTCAACATTAAAAATAAAATCTATTTCTGTTATTTTTTCTTTATTTTTAATTTCATTTATTGATAATTTATCATCTAAAAATTCAATACCTATATTATTTTTCTTATCATATCCATTTATTATATATTTTTTTGATTCAAATGTTTTTTCTATTTGTTTACAATTTGTTTTTATTGAATTTAAAAACAAAGTATGAAATTCAGTCATTTCTTTTTGATGAATTAATTTTTGTTTAATTATTTTTATTTTATTATTTTTCAATTTTTAATTATATTTTATTATATTTTTAATATAATATGAATTATTATATTGGACTTACTATCGTTGGAATAATTAGTGGATTATTAGCTGGATTAATAGGCGGGGGTGCCGAAATAGTTATTGTTCCCATGTTAACAATGTTCGGATTACTTACAAATATTAAAGATAGAATTGGAACATCTTTATTTATGTTATTACCTCCAATTGGTATATTCGCCACGTATAGATTTTATAAAACTGATAATGTTGATGTTTTTGCTGGGTTATATATGGCATTTATTTTTACTATATTTTCTTATTTTAGTTCATTTTATACTAGTTACGTTGATTTGTACACATTAAGAAAAATTTTTGGGGGCTTTACTATATGTGTTGGGTTTTACATTTTTTTTTCTGAAGAAATATAAAATATGAAAAACTTAATTTTTCAATTATTTACAGGAGTTGGCTTCAATAATCAATTATTTTCCTTAGAACAAGCTATATATTTAGCCAATATTACTAATCGAAAATTAATTTTACTAATTAAAAATCCACTGTGTCATTGTGGTAAATCTAGCTGGGATTATGGAAAATTTTTAGATTTTTTTCATGATGATTATTTAAATTATTTAACTAATGGAGTTGAAGTTCATTACGGTTCTCTACCTGAACATGTTGATAAAATTATTAACGATCATAACTTATGTGAAATTATTAAATTTCCCGCTAATTTCTCTCATTTGGGTTTAATTGATATATCATTAAATTTACCTGAAAATTATTATAAAATAGATAATTTTTTAAATGGACGAGCTAAATATATTAATAATTTGCCTAATAATTCTAAAGAATATATTTTTATTGATAAGATTAATGCTAGTAGATGTTTTTATAATTATTTTACAACTAATAAAAATTATATATTGATGTCTAATATATGTAAATCTCTTACATATTTACATAAATCATTTTATCAAATTTTTAATAATATTGAACTCTTTAAAAAATATATTTCTATTCATTTTAGATTTGGTGATAAACGACATCCTAAATCACTTATTGATGCTAATAGCTCTTCTTATTTTAATCCACTTATGAATCAACTTGATAATATTAATATTAAAGAACAACATAATCTACCAATATATGTTATGTCTGACCGCAATGATGCTGACTTATTAAATAAATTATCTAATAAATATAAAATAATATATGTTGAAGATTTAATACATAATATTGATTATAAACAATATTTTATAGATTTCAAAAATTATGATGTTATTGAATTTTTAATACTTAATATGATCACTGCTAATAGTAGTTATTTTATTGGACATGATGGTAGCACTGTATCTCATTATGTAAATTATCTTCATTATTTATCTGATAAAGATTCTTGTTATTATTTAAATAAAACAATTAATTATGATATAAATAAATACAGTTGGGTAAACAATAAATATTTTGGCGCCAATATTAGCTTTAGAGTATTCTTTCGTGACAATATTTTTAAAGATAATATTAAATTAATTACATTAACTAATGATGGTTATATGAATTTGACTGAAAATTTATTGATATCAATGAAAAAAATTGGTATTCAAAATTTATTGAAAATTTATTGTATTGGTTTAAAATCTTATAATTATTTTAAGAAATTTTATTATTATAATCACGTAGTTTTGATTGATACTCAAGAAGAATATCTTAAAAATTGGGTTGAATACAAATCTATGCAGAACCCTGACATTGAAGGTAAAAAAAAATGGGCTACTATAACATCATATAAAATTTATGCCATTAATAATGAATTAATTAAAGGTAATGATGTTATTTTTACTGATGGTGATATTGTATTTGAAAAAAATCCTATTCAATATTTTATTGATAATATTGGTGATTCTGATTTATTTATACAAAATGATAATCAAGATTATAATTCTAGAGCAATGTGCACTGGTATGTTTTATATGAAATCTAATGAAAAAACTTTGAAAATTACCGATTTTCAAACTGTATCTAAAAATATTGATGATTTTAATAATGATCAACAATATCTAAGAAGATTTCAAAATCAATTGAAAGTTAAATATTTAGATCTTGATCTCTTTCCTAATGGTAAATATTATAGAGATAAATTACCTAAAAATCCATATATTATACATTTTAATTATGATGTGTCTGAACATAAAATTAGAAGAATGAAATCTTTTAATAAATGGTATTTAGATAAAACTCATGAAATTGAATCATCAAAACTTACATGTTTATCTTCTTCTGTAATTAGATATAATAATAATCATGATAACCATGTCAATCATGTGTCTGAAAAAATAGTATCTGATTTACCATTAACTAAATATATTGAATCTAAATGTATAACAATAAGACAGGGTTATATTACCCAAGTTAAAAAACATGAAGATGCTATTATAGCTAATATAAAAACAAATTTTAATGATCTTAAAAGTATTAAAAATGTTTTAGAAATTGGATTTTTAGCTGGACATTCTGCTGAATTATTTTTAAAATTAAATGAAACTATAATTGTACATAGTATTGACAATGCGTCGTTTCAGAGTGTTAATGTTGGAAAAAAATATATAGATGAATTTTATCCAAACCGACACATCTTAACAAAGGGCGATTCTAAACAAACGTTAATAAAATTTATAGAAACATATAAAATAAAATTTGATATTATTTTAATAGATGGTGGATATGATTATGATACTGTTTTATCCGATATTAACAATTGTAAAAATATAGCTACTTATGATACACTTTTGATTGTAAATAATGTTTTAAATAATCAAAAATGGATAAAATATTGGAACAAAGAACCCACAATTATTTTTAATAAGTTAGTAGAAGAAAAAATTATTAAAAAAATAGAAAATATAGATATTGATATTGGTCGTGGAACTGTAATTGGTAAATATTTATAATTATTCTACAAATATATAATATATTATATCATATAATATATTATATATTATATATTATGTTAATGAATGACAAAAAATTACACAATATAGAAAAAGTATTTGTAATCAATTTAAAACGAAGAAGTGATAGATTAAATAAATTAAATACAAAAAAAGATTATTTACCAGAATTTGAAATATTTGATGCTATTGATGGTGATCAATTAAAATATGATAATAATTATAATTTAGAATATCAAAATAATATTATATTAGATAGTAATTTGATAAAAAAAATTGACAAACTAAAAGTTGGTGAAATTGGTTGTTTTTTATCACATTATTTTATTTGGAAAAAAATTATAAAATTAAATGAACCCTGTTTGATATTTGAAGATGATGTTAATATATGTATTGATTTTACAAATAAATTAAATAATATATTAAAAAAAAACCCACTTAACAATTTTGATATTTTATGGATTGGAATACGACAATCTTATACGCAAAATAAAATATATAAAGAAAAAATTATACCAAATAAAGATAAATTTATAAATGAACACTTTTATCATTATATAAATGATAAATATTCTCCATTTTATCCTTATTCTTATATTATTTCACCTAATGCTTGTAAATTTTTATGTGATTTGTTTGAAAATAAAAATTTAAATTATCCTGCAGTTGATCATTTTATTTGTTCTAATCTAAATAATAATAATTATATAATTATTAATAATAATTATCAACATTTTTTATGTAATGCTGAACAAGGTGATACTGATATACAAACTTTTAATAATAATATTAAAAATGACAAATATTTGAACAAGTGATATTTTTATGAATAATGTTAATTTTTTCTTATCTATTTGTTAATAATATAATATTATATAATATTATATTATTATATATTATGTTACATCAAAAAATATATTTAATAACATATGGTTCGGGTAAATATAATAATACAAAATATAGATTAAAACAAGAAGCTATAAATTCTGGTTTTTTTGATGAAATTTTTATTTATGGATATGAAGATATTGATTCTAGTTTTTTACAAAAATATAAAAATTTATTTGATAATAAAATAGAAGGTGGGATGAAGGGAGCAGGTTTTTGGATTTACAAATTTTATTTTCTAGAAAAAATATTGAAAATTATAGAAGAAAATGATATTGTTTTTTGGATTGATGCTGGTTGTACAATTAATAAAAATGGGAAAAAAAGATTAGATGAATATATTAATATTTTAAATAATTCAAAGCATTGTAATTTATCATTTATTATGAATCATTTACCTGAAAAACATTGGACTACTTCTCAAATTTTTAATTATTTTGATATATCTATGAATTCTGATATTGCTAATTCCGGACAATTGGTAGGTGGTATTATTGGTATGAAAAAAAATAATAGTTCTTTTAATTTAATAAATTTGTTGTTCAAAACAATTGATTATGATTATAAATTGATAACAAATGCATATAATAAAATTGATCAAAATGAATATTTCAAAGATAATAGACATGATCAAAGTATATTTAGTATATTGCGAAAACTTTATGGAACCGAAATATTAAATGATGAAACTTGTAGATGTGATTATAGAAATAAACCATTTTTAGCGTCTCGCATTGTTATATGATATTGTGAATTGTGAATTTTGAATATTTTATAAATATAAATCTCTTACTTTTTTTTTTAAATTACCATAAAAACTACCATCTTCAAAATTAGTTATATCAAATATATCTGGAATTTTATTATTAACAAACATTGGTTCTTTTAACATATTTTCTATTTCTTGTTCAGTCATACTTAATATATTATCAATACATGATTCAAATGAGTCATAATCTTGTATACATACAAATGCTTTTGTATTAAATATTTGTTTTGCATATACATGGTCACCCCAATAAATAGGTATGGAACCTGCTATAAATGCTTGTAATAGTTTTTCTGTTATATATCCTTTTTTTTCACAATTTTCCATAGCAAGAACAAATTTGAAGTTTGAATATTCATCAATTAAAACTATAGATGGAGATTTATAATTGTCTAGTTTTTTATTTGAACAATTAGAATGTATATGTTTACCCAAGCAATAAATTTTATCTTTATTATTACATTTTTCAATAAATATATTCATAAATTTTGTACGTTCATTTGTTTTTCTTGATGCACAATAAGCTAATAAATAATCTTTATTTGTATTTATATTATCATTTTTGTATTTAAAAATGTAATTATGAAGATGAAATTGTATATATGACATAAAAATCCATGGAACAGTAAATACATCATCATTTTTTTTATATGGTGAAATAATTAAATATTTATTATTTGAATTTGATGATATTACATCTACATCATAATTTTCTCCTGTACAAAATATAATTGGAGAATTTATTTGATTATCAAAATAATATGTCATAGTACCATTTTTTTTTATACCATTGAAATTTATATTGCCATAATTACCTAAATTTAAACTTAAATATATATCTTTTTCAAACATATTATTAGATGAATATCTTCCATCTAAAATTTTAAATTCTGGAAAAATATTTGATAATAAATATTTAAAAGCACAAAATTCAAAATGTGCTAGATTAATCATATTGACTTTCAATGACATATCTATATATATATATAATTATATATATATATAATATGACTGATAACCATAATTTGTGATTAAATATTTGTTTTAATAGGTGAAGTATTATGTGGTAATAATGTTATAGTTTTCATTTTTCGCATATTTGTTAATGCATTTTCTGTTTGAAATCTATAAAGATTTTTATTCCAAAACCATTGTGATTTAATTTTATCTATATCTGTTACACAACATTGTAGAGATAAATTTGGTTTATTGTCAAAATATATCTGATAATTATTGCTATTATTTAAAATATCAATTCCATTATTATTTAATGTTCCATCATTATTAAATAATTTAACTTCTTTGTTTAATATTTCGTTATTTTTATTATAAGGTAATTTAACTATTGCATCGTGTTCTGTACTACAACATATAAAATCTATATTTTCTTCTTTTTTTAAAATTTCTAATGATTTTAATATGAAATTATGTGAAATAATATTGTCATTTTTTTTGTAACAAACTCTACCTTTCTTTGGCATATCTATATGAAACATATATTTGCTAGGACAATTATAAAAAGAATAATAATAACCAAAAGAATTTTTATAAGTTTTTTTTATATCTAAATCTCTGGTGTTAAAAATTTCGAATATAATTTTTTCCAATTTATAAAATTCAGTTTTCCAATTTAAATAATCTATTTTTATTTCTGTAGAATTATCTATTATATCTTTATTTATTAACTCATTTATTAAAAAAGAAAAATCATATTTTATAGGATCTTCATTTTTGTTTGCAGAATCAATAACAATAAATAAATTATAAAACTTGTATTCAAAAACTTTCAAATTATTAATAAAAAAGTTTAAATAATCTTCCTCTTTATTTAATAATTTTGTTATGTCAGATTCTATCATCATTAAATTCAAACACACATTATTATTCATATTATATAATTTATATAATTATATATTATATATATATTCTTGTTTTACATAATAAAATCTTCTATAATTTTTTTTAATTTGTTGTTTTCTTTTAATTCTAATGCTATCATATGATTATTACTATTATGTTCTATTATTTTACAATTTTTTGATTCTATATATAATGCATGTTTTTTATCTGAACCATGATTTGCTCGTGATGCATAATGTATTTCTATATTAGTATCAAATGGCAAATAATTTTTTAAATCTAATGCGTTTTGATATTCTTCATCGTTTTTGTATATAGATGACAACCAGTTACATGTTTTTGGTGCATTATATTTGTCGCCTATTAATATTTCTTTTTTTTCTGTTAATACTGTTTGTGGTGAAAAACTTAATACTTTATCAAATTTTAATATTGTTCCATATAATATTGCAGCATATCCACCTGCTGAACATCCAAATGCTATTACTTTTTTATATTTACCTGTTTTTATAAATGTATCTATAAAATCAATTGTACTTTTAAAACTTTTTGTAGTATTCCTTAATCCTGTTATATAATAACGACAATTTACATCTCGTAAAAATAATTTATCGATTGTTTTGTATTCTTTTAAAAAATTATAAAAAATAAAAGTAGGTAATGAATTTTTCCATCCCATACCTGCAAATGAAATTAATAATGTTTCACTATTATTTTTCTCAAAAAAATAGTCATCATGATCAGACCAATTATTATTTTTATGTTTATCAGAATAATCAATATCTCCAAGAATTTGTGAATTTGAAAAATCATCTTTTTTTTCGGTTGATGAATATGTTATTTTTAATTCATTTAAATATGGTATATAATTATTGATATTAGCTCTTACATTTAATTTTTCTTTTATTTCTTTTCCATTATTATCAAACATAAAACTTATTAACGTATATCTTTCTCCTGATGTTACTTCTTTTACACCATGTAAAAGTTCTGAATTAAATATTATTAAAGAGCCTTTATTTAATTTTAAATTTATATTTAAATTTGGAAAATATAATTCACCTCCTTCATAATCCGTCTTATCGCTTAACATTAATACTAAAGATAATTTTCTATATTTTGTATCTCCGGCATCATCGGTATGAATATTATAAAATGATTTTTCATCACCATTATAGTATCCTACTTTCCAAAGTTCTCTATATTTTATTTCAATATTGAATACATTTATCATTTCTTCATATATTTTTTCAAATACATTATGATCTAGAAATTCTATGTATCTTGTATTTTTAATAAATACATCTTTTCTTTTTTTTTGATTTAAATTTACTCTATTACCAACTTGTCCATCTATATAATTACAATCATTTTTACAATGATTTATAAAATCATTTATTTGATTTTCGTTAAAAATATTTTCCCATATTTTATAATCGATCATTTAAAATAACTATTAATAATAATAATAATTAATATTTATTTTGTTATTTTTATAAACATTTATAATGTAATAAAATTATATTATAATAATCATATATTAAATTTTCTCTATAATGAATATGATCTTCGCCATTAAATATCATTAATCCATTTGCACTACAGTCTAATTCAAAACAATCTTCTTTATTAGGTTTATAATTATATCTTCCTTTGTTTTTAATTGGTTGTTTTGTTTTATCAAAATATATATTCCAATTACTGTTTACTGGTTTACTTAATATATATGAACAAGTAAATTGACATGTATCACGATCTGTATGAGGTGGTAAATTCGCATTTTTTACGTATGCGGATAAAAAGCTGTAAGTTGCTTTCATTTTTTTATTTGTTATTTTTTCTATTAATGGTAATAATTCTACATGTAATAAACGAGATATTATTTCATCTGTTATATAATATCTATCTGATTGTGCTCCACCAAATTTGTACAACTTATTATTTATATTAATATTAAAATAATTTTCAATAATTGTATGTATTTTATTATTTAATACATTTTCTACTATTACTGGATTATATTCATCTAATTTGTAAGTTTTTTCTATATTTTCTTTTGTTAAAAATGATGAATTATTTTTAATATTTTTTATTTCTTTTAATGTATTATTTAATAAATCTTTACATCCTCTATGTGTTATGTTAAAGTTTTTGATGTACAGATAATTTATATTATGATTTTCTTTTTTATAAATATCATTTATTATTTCATTATAATCTAACTCTTCTTCTTCTTCTTCTTCATTTTCTTCTTCGCTACCTTCTTGTTTTATATTATTTAATTTCAATAATTTGTTATCTTTTTTTGATTTTTCTCGAATATATATATTGAATAATATCATATTTTCTTCTAATCCTTCATAATTTTTTATTAATTTATCATCTCTTATATTTGTATTATTTGTACAATTACAATAATATAATATTGATTTTTTATTACATACATAAGTTTTGTTTAATTTTCTGAATCTTATTTTTGTATCATATAATAATCCTGTTATCGTCATTAATCTTTGTCCTCTTGAACTTGTATTTTTTTTACCTATTTCTGTATCTAAATCATATGCATCTTGATGATCATTGTGAAATTTGTTATTTGTATATTTTGTTACACATAATGATTCAAAATAGTTTGAATTTATGTTAATTGATTTTGAAATTTTATTTATTATTTCTGATAAATGTTCATTATTTAACCAACATATACTTCTTGTTTTTGTTTCATCAAAATTACATAGATTTAAAATATTATCTACATCATTAGTATTTAAAATATTTGGTATATAATTTATTTTTTTTGTTTCTAAATTTGTTAATTCTGATGTATTTACTATTTCAAATGTATTTGAAATATTATATATATTTGATAAGTTATTATGATATAAACTATATTCGTATTTTTCATTTGTATTTTTTTCTCGAAACCAAAAATTGAACCCCCATTTTTCTCCTTCTAAAACTGGCATTCCAGCATGTTCGCTTAAGTGATGTCTTATATTACTGTTATCATATACGTTTTTGAAAACTAATAATTTCCCTTTTTCAGCATTTATTGTTTTGTTTATTTTTGTAAATATGGTGCCTCCACCTTCTTCTACATTATTCAAATAACATAATGCTGTGTAAATTCTTTGACCACCTTTTAATAAATTTCTTACTGATCTTTCTGAACCATTTAATTCCCATCCATCATAATGATTTTTATATTCTTGGTTTTTATTATAATATATTACTTGTATTGATTCTGCGTTATCTAATGAAATATTTAATAACTTTGATATTTTTTCTGAAATATTTTTTGTTGTATCTGTACAATTATGAGACAACCATGTATTTTGTCCTGTTCTACCATCTGATATTACCCCCGATTTATCACTTGAAACTAATGCGTTTTTTAAATTATTTTTAGATATTTTTATTATATGTTCGCATTCTTCATTTGTTAAAAAATTATTTATTGTATAAATTTCTGGATTAATATTAATAATATTTTTTGAATAATTATTCACAGACATTCTTGATATTATTAATATAATTAATAATTTATAATTTATATTTATTTTTCAAAATAATAAATAACAAAATAAAGTTATACTATTATTATGTTATTTATTTTTAATTTTTATATTTTAAAAAATAAACTTAAAATAATATTGTTTATTATCTTAATATGACTAAAGAGGAAATTAATTTTGATGCTGATATAAATCAATTGATGCATTTAATTATTAATGCGTTTTATAGTAAAAGTGAAATTTTTTTAAGAGAATTATTATCTAATTCTAGCGATGCCTTAGAAAAATATAGATTTCAATCTTTAACTGATTCTCAATTAGAAAATAATGTATCTGATTTAAAAATTTTTATAGATATTGATATATCTAATGGCACTCTTATTATTGAAGATACTGGTATTGGTATGACCAAAGATGATCTTATTCAAAATTTAGGAACTATCGCAAAATCTGGAACTAAATCTTTTATAGAAAAAATTAAAGAAACTAATTCTGCTAATACCATTGATCAAATCGGTCAATTTGGTGTGGGATTTTATTCTTCATATTTAGTTGCTGATAATGTTAAAATTTTTACTAAAAATGATAACGATAAGGAATATATATGGGAATCTGATTCCAATAAATCTTATACTATATGTGAAAATGAAACTCCTGTATTAAAACGTGGAACAAAGATTTTGTTAAAAATTAAAGAAGAACATAAAGATTTTTTACAAGCTAATCACGTTAAAGATGTTGTTAAAAAATACATGCAATTTATTAGTTATCCTATACAAATATTAGAAACTAAAATTGTTGAAACTGAAGTTGAAGACGAAGATGTATCTAATATTGATGAACAAGCTAAACTTAATGACATATCTAATATTGATCAAGATGAGCCTGTTATTGAAACCTTAGAAGAAGAAGAACAATTAGAAAAAAAAATGACTACAAATAAAACTGAAGTCAAAGAATGGGTTACTATTAATGATGTTAAACCTATATGGATGAGAAAACCCGACGAGGTTGATAAAGATGAATACAAATCATTTTATTCATCTATTAATAGTGGGGAATATTTAGGTTGTAAGCATTTTAATACAGAAGGTCAAGTTGATTTGAATTGTGTTTTATTTATACCCGAAAATAATATGGCTATGTTTGATAATTCTAAAAAAAATAATATGAAATTATTTGTAAAAAATGTTTTTATTACTGAAAATTGTGAAAATCTAGTACCAAGTTGGTTGGCTTATTTAGTTGGTGTAGTTAATAGTGATAATATTCCATTAAATGTATCTAGAGAATTATTACAAGAAAATAAAATTGTTTCTAGTATTAATAAAGTTATCGTTAAAAAGGCGATTGAATTGTTTAATGAAATAGCTGAAAATACCGAAGATTATAACAAATTTTATGGCATCTATAGTAAAATGATTAAACTTGGAATTCATGAAGATGAAAAAAACAGAGACAAATTGATTAAATTATTAAGATTTTATAGTCTTAATAGTAAAACTACATATATTAGTCTTGATCAATATGTTGAATCCATGAAGGAAGAACAAAAAGATATTTATTATATTACTGGTCAAAACATTACAACATTAGAAAAATCACCATTTATTGAAAAATTAAAAGAAAAAAATTATGATGTTTTATTTTTTGACAATTCTATTGATGAATATATGATTCAAAATGTTAAGGAATATAATGATATTAAATTATCTGATGTTTCTAAAAAAATTACATTAGATGATAAATCTGATGAAAAAGATGATAATAATCATAAAACCCATAAAGAACTTGTTGAATTTTTTAAATCTGTATTAAGTAATAAAGTTAGTGAAGTTATTATTTCTACTAGATTAACTACTACTCCTTGCATGTTATCATCATCTGAATTTGGATGGACTGCTAATATGGAAAGAATTATGAAGGCACAGGCTATTAGAAATGAAATGATGGATCAATTTATGTCTTCTAGAAAAGTATTAGAGTTAAATATTAATCATAAGTTAATTGTTAATATTGACAATAAATTCAAAGATGAAAATAATAAAGTGGTTTTGGTAGATCTTATTAATATTATGTATGATACCGCTTTACTAAACAGTGGCTTTTTACTTGATAATCCGGTTGGTTATGCTACAAAAGTAAATAAAATTATTACACATAATTATTGTATGACCGATGATGATGAAGTTAAAGAAGAAGTTAAAGATGCCGTTAAAGACGAAGTTAACGATGCTGTTAAAGACGAAGTTAACGATGCTGTTAAAAACGAAGTTAACGATGCTGTTAAAGACGAAGTTAACGATGTTGTTAAAGACGAAGTTAAAGATGAAAATGATACAAGTAGTAATTTAGATTCTATAGATTGATACAAAAATTGTTAATTTATAAAAAAATTGAAATACATAATTATATATAATTTGGATAATATAATAAAACTTATATATAATTATGGTGTTCTATACATTTTACAAACATTTCAAAAATAACGTTTATAATATTTACAAAAATTTTGTTTGTTATTTAACTGGTGTTTATTATACTTATATCACGTGTCCTAATGTTATTAAACCTTGTAGACAAAATGCTATCCATTATGATTATGAAAATGTTCTTAATAATTTTCATAATCTTGAAAAATCAAATGTAACTTATTTTTATGATTTATCTAACAATGTTGTTGATGAAAATAATAACAATCATAATAATAAAGATTACCATGATATTACATATTAAAGATTGACAGTTATAACAATTGATTTATTTCATTTATTATATCATCTAATATAGGTTCATTTATTTCATTATAATTTATGAAAATTGGATTATTATGATTTATATAATTGTAAGTTATTGGTTGCATTGGAACGCTAGTTAAATTATTTGGCCAATGATTTGTTGTTTTATAATTTTCAAAAAATAAATGTCTTTTTTTTTGTTCTTCAAAATTTTTATTTATTTTGTCTCTCGGACAATAACATAAATATTGAACTAATCTTTCTTCTTTTATTTCTTTGTTACCAGAAATATTTTGATGAAACGTGCGTGAATCCCATATTACTAAATCACCTTTATTTACTTTTAATTTTTTTAATTGACCACTTAAATTATTCAAGTACGACCTATCTATTATTTGCCAATCATTGTCACCTGTTATACCCATAGTTTTGAAATAATGTTCATGTAATAAATGTGATTTATCATAAAGAATTATAGTTTTTTCTATATTGTCTGTTAAACTTACGAATGATTGATAACAATGTAATCCTTTTTTATTTGGTGATTGATCTGAATGAATCCAATGTGTATCATTTTTATTATAATCGTCGGTATAATAACAACATCCGTCAAATGATACTATTAGTTCATCGGTGTTCCATAAATATTTAAAAATATTTTGAATATTATTGTTTATTCTTATTTTCCATACAAATTTTTGATGACCTATATCATAATATTTTATTATTCCATTTGAATCTATTAGATTATGGTTTTCTTTCAAATTAGATGTATTATTGAACCAATAAAAAAATTCAGTTTTGTATTCGTTTATTTCTTCTTCATTTAAAATATTTGGAATTATTGTATAACCATTATTTATTAAATCTTGTTTGTAATATTCTAAATCTATATTCATGTATATAAATAATTTGAAATATATTTATTATTTTTTTAATTAATAATATATTAATAACTATTATATTTGTACATAATATACGTAATGAATAATAATAATAATAATAATAATAATAATAATAATAATGATACTGTTAATTTAAATTTCGATGATGATAATTCTAGTATTAGCGTTGATAATATATGTGATAATAATTCTAATATTAGTGATATTAATGCTACCAATTGGAATTCTAATATTGAGATATTAATGAAAAAATGGGGCGAGAAGGCCGCTGGTTTAAAATATTTACATTTTGAATCATCTATTAAGTGGAATTTATTCGCTGATTATATGGCTATTTTTTCTATTATTATTACTGCATTTGCTTCTAGTTTATCACTTGTTACATCTAGTTTTCATGATGAAAACACCAGAAATATATTAACTTTTTCTGTTGGATCTATTGGGTTATTATCCACATCTATACAATCTATTAAAAAATTTTATAATTCTGAACAAAACGCATCACAACATTATTCTATATCTAGACAATATGGTTCATTTTATAGAACAATAACTTTACAATTAAGCATGTCTAGAAATGAACGACAATCTTGTCCGATATTTACAAGTTGGGCATTAAAAGAGTATGAAAAAATACAACAAGATTCACCAATTGTTTTAAAAAGTGTTATAAGAAAATTTAAAAGAAAATTTGATCCTGATGTTCAAACATTTCCAGATATAGTTGATAACAAATATGTTATAGATGTTTATAAAAATCAAAATCAAAATCAGTTTCAATAATTATTAAATTTAAATTTTTGATAACGTTTTTTCTAGTATTATAAATTCAAAGGTGAACATGTAATCATTATACGATTCTATTATATTATTATAGCTATCAATTATTTTTGTTTTTAATTTTAATAAATTTGTTGGTCCATTATATTTACGTATTCCATCTATTCTATTTATTGTGTTTGAATAATTTTCATTTATCGTATAATTATTTGCAATATTACCTGATCTACTATTTATTCTTGCCAAAACTTTATTATTTATAATATTGTTTTTTGCTAATATTTGATGGGTTTCTATTATAGCTGATTGATATTCATCTAGACAAAAAAATAAATTATTATCACTATTATTTATCAATTTTTCTGATATTATTTTTTCATTTAATATTATTTTGTATATTTTATTTTCAAATCCTAATATATTATCTACTGAATATGGTGGTGTATAATATTTTGTAAAATCTATTTCTATATATTCTATATCATTTTCATAATCATTATTTAAAATGAATTCTGATTTGTTATTTTTTTTTATATTATAAGATATAAAACTTATATCTTTTAATTTTTCATTTATTTCATTTTGTAATTCATTTAATATTTCATAATAACCTTCATCTAATGTTATTATTTTTTCTTCATTAGTTGAATTTATTTTATAAATTTTTATACAAAATTTATTATTATTTTTTTCTTCATTTATTAAAAAAGGTTTTTTTAAATTATGAACCGAAGCTAATCTTAATTCTACTACATTATTTGTTTGTGGGATTGTAAATTCACAATTGGTTGATTTACTTAATATATTATTATCTCTATATTTTGTATTGAAATGATAATAATAATGATTTCTAGTATTTACTACTGATAATTCATCTGATATATTATTTGTTATCTTATTATTTTCTATATCTTTTAATTCTTTTAATTCTTTTAATTCTTTACTATCTTTATTATCTTTACTATCTTCGTCATAATTATTTTCTTCTTCATAATTATTTTCTTCTTCATAATTATTTTCTTCTTCATAATTATTTTCTTCTTCATAATTATTT